>Ga0326728_10000558_pt1 | contig 145798 bp, 122 predicted proteins | sample MB3enrmetagenome_FD_207602 | JGI IMG/M metagenome (GOLD analysis project Ga0326728, IMG submission 207602) | Lab enriched peat soil microbial communities from McLean, Ithaca, NY, United States - MB31MN | ecosystem: Environmental > Terrestrial > Soil > Wetlands > Peat | place: USA: New York... | reverse complement strand
GATTTCCACCCAAAGTGATATGGATTCGCCGTGGCAATTGCCCCACGCGAGATATCGAGAAGGTTTTTGCAGAGCATCAATCGAGCATCCTTGAATTCTGTGAGGATGACGTCCACGCCTTCCTGGCCCTTACCTAATAGCGCCCCACGAACCCGGGCAACATCTCTGTCACCGCGTCCCATCCCTGGCCGGTTCTGGCTGCTTAATGCCAAATGGCGAGGTAAACTCGCCGCTACAATCGGTGGCACAGGCACTCCTGCCTGTGATCATGTATGGGATTCATCAACCATGGCACAGGCAGGAGTGCCTGTGCCACTTACGGTTTGTTCTTGAGGGCTTCTTCCACCGCTTCCGGGTTCCGATCAATCACCGTCAAGTAGGCGCGCACGGCGCTTTCCGGACGCCGGCGCCCCTGTTCCCATTCCTGGAGCGAGCGCGGGCTGACGGCGTAGCGCCGGGAGAATTCCGCCTGCGACAAGCCCAGCTTGGACCGGATCGCCCTCACGTCCACATCCTCAGGGACTTCGACGTAGCGCATCGGAAGTGCCATCCTCCCCTCCACGTGGTCGACAACTTCCTTCATGGCGGCAATCAGACGCTTGCCCATTTTGGAGTGTTTGCTCTTTGTCATTGGACACCCTTCAATCGATTTACCAGTTCCTTTAATTGTTGTTTGTCCGCCGGCGTCAAGTCTTCCTTCACCGCTTTGGCATAGATGTCGAGGAAGTAGACCACCTCGGCCGCTGACCGGTAAAAGTAGATCACCCGAACACCGCCCCGTTTTCCCTTCCCTTGGCGGCCCCACCGTGCCTTTCGAACCCCACCTGTGCCTGCCACGACCGGGTGTATCTCAGGGGTTTCCGCAACGTGGAGTTCCATCGCGTCTCGCTCTTCCGCGCGGAGGACCTTCTCTACGCGCCTGGCATAGACACTGGTGTACGCAATCGCTGCGCTCATTTTATGATCATACGGCATTGACGGACTAACGTCAAGCACGGGCGTCCCCTGATGCGTTTGCACGCTCCCCGAACCCGGGCAACATCTCTGTCACCGCGTCCTATCCGTGGCCGGTTCGGGCTTCCGTGGCACAGGCACTCCTGCCTGTGCGCTATGCATGGAATGCATCTGCTCTTGGCACAGGCAGGAGTGCCTGTGCCACTCACGGCTTGTTCATAAGCGCTTTTTCCACCGCTTCCGGGTTTCGATCCATCACCGTCAAGTAGGCGCGCACGGCGCTTTCCGGCCGCCTTCGCCTTTGCTCCCATTCCCGGAGTGAGTGCGGGCACTGCGCTGCCTGCTCTTAGCCCCAAAGGGGCGACCTAATCTAGCCCAGGGCAACGCCCTGGGAATTATGGAACGGCTACAACCGCAAGCCCTGAAGGGGCGCGCTAATGGGTCGCCCTTTCAGGGCTCAGCGGTTGAAATGGAGGAGACGGCGCGCCGCTTCCAGCTTGGCATACAGGGCCGGGTGTTTGCGACGAGACTCTTCGCGCATCCGCTGGAAGTCCGCCTGCCCCTTCTGAAGGTACCCATCAACCGTCTCCTGGTGCGCCAGGTAAAAGGCGATGGCGCCGTACGCTTGCTCCAAACTGAGCGCCGGGAATGATTCAATGATGCCCTCGGGCGACTCGCCGCGCAGAAAGGCATGCACGCGCTTTCGAACCCAAGGGCAAGCTGCCCAGGATTGACCGCGTCACGCTGCAAGCAAACTCTTGGTGGCCGCGATCCCGGAAACTTCCCGCATTACTTCGTGCGCTTGGCCGTAAAGTCGCGATCTCCGAAGCGTTCGCTGTGCACCGTCCCCTTCAGCGAGTCTCCGTCCACCGTCGCGTTGTATTGGATGACCATGGTGTCGCCATCCTGGGTCTGCCGCTTAACGGTGAAGCTCACCTTGTTCCCTGTAACGGTACCTTCCAGCGGCGCGTCACCGCGTCGCCCGGTAATCGTCCCCTTAATCGTGCCGCCATCCTGCGTTATCGTCAGGGTCTGGGTCATGGGTCCATTCTGGCCCTGGGAGGTCATTTCCCACGTCCCCGCAACCTTGGCGGGCTCGTCGGCAGCCATGACCTTGCCCGCCCCGATCAGCAGTATTCCGAACGCTAATGCAAACACCAAAGAATTCATCAATCTTTTCATAATGGAATCTCCTCCCCACCATTGACGTTCGCGGCGAAGGCGCAGTTACAACCCGAATTACGGGATGGACACTGCTGAAATCCCCCACCTTGATGAGAGCCTGCGGGACTTTTCTTTACAATTGCCTCCCGATGTACTCCAGCGAAGGCATAAGTAAAGGTCATGGGAACTTTTCGTCTCAACTGCCTGGATAGTTGGGACGACGCAGGCCATGAGTCAGCGTCGTGCGGCAAGGCAGAGACGCCTTTCCCCTGTTGCATTTCTAAATGGCTACCGTTGCGTAGTGCAACAGCCGACTATCCGACAGAAAACGCAAACCGTTAGCTGGTTATCCATTGCTTTTATCAAGGACGGCTATGGAGAAACGCAACGATGGCCTCGAAAATCTGTATATTTGTCGCTTTCTGGAGGATTCCGACGATGTCGTTTAACTGCTAGAAACAGAATACCTTGCAATATCTAATCGTACCGATTAATTGATTGTCAATGGCCCCGAGCGTGCCTATTGCAGAGATGAGTTTCGAGTGCTTCGCTTCGCAGCAAGGTGGCTAAGCACCGCGGAGAGGCAAATGGTTCTCACACTGGTTGTAGTAATGTTCATGCTGGTGATTGGGCACGATTACTACGTGCAAAGGCGGCAGGCGCGGCTTATGGAAGTTAAGAGCGCAACGCCGGAAACGCGGCAAGAAGGGATGGCCTTTCCGATGAATATTGTGGGAGGCTTCAAGGCGCCCGCCCACCTTGCTTACCACCCCGGGCACGCCTGGGCGATGAAAGAATCGCGCCAGTTGGTGCGCGTCGGCCTGGATGATTTCGCGGCGCGGGTGGTGGGCCAAATCGATCAGATTGATCTGCCGGCGCGAGGCCGTTGGCTGCGGCAAGGCGAGCGCGGCTGGACGATCGGCAGGGGCAGCCATCGCTTCGCGATGCTTTCGCCCATCGAGGGCGAGGTGGTCGAGGTCAATCCCGATGTTCTCGCCGATCCTTCCCTGGCTCATCAGGATCCTTACGGGGTGGGCTGGCTGCTGGCCGTGCAAGCTCCGGCGGTGGACGGCAACATGAAGAACCTGCTGCACGGACGGCTGGCGCAGCGCTGGATGGAAGAGTCCGTGGGCGCGCTCCACACGCGCCTCAGCCCCGGTTCGGAGGCTCGTCTGCAAGACGGCGGTCACGCCATTGGGGACGTGTTGAGTCTGGTCCCGGAATTCCAATGGGAGAAGTTCGTTCAGGAGATGCTGCTCGGCTAAGGCCACGCGGGTAATGTGGCCAGCACGGGCCAAGCTCGAAGTGTGTCGGGAGGCGAATCATGGTCGCAATTTTTGTGGCATTCATGTTCGTGAGCCTGGTCCTGACGGACCTGGGCATTGAGAAGTGGCACGCGTGGCGGTTGGCGCATCCGGCGCGGGCCACGCGTCGCATCACCGAGGCCATGGCGCACGGGTTTGAGGCGTGGTGCCAAGTGCCGGAAGGTGTTCACCTCTCGAGCCAGCACACCTGGATGAAACCCGATCCCACGGGCGGATTGGAAATCGGCGCGGACGCCTTGATCGCACGCGCGGTCGGCGCCGTCCGCCGCGTCATCCTGCCCAAAGTCGGCGACCAGGTTACCGCCGGGCAGCCGCTCTTCCGCCTGGAGCACAAGGGCTGCACCGTCACCATTCCCGCGGCCATGACCGGCCGGGTGATGGCCGTCAACACCCGCCTCGCCGAAGAGCCGGAACTGCTGAGCTCCGACCCCTATGGAAGCGGATGGATCTGTTACCTCAACCCCACCCTCGTGGACCACTCCGCCCCCAGCGTGCGTTTCGGGGAGCGCGCCACGATGTGGCTGCAAAGCGAGTTTGTGCGCTTCCAGGAATTCATCTTCGCGCAGGTCCCGCCCGACCTGGCCCTCGGCGCGACCAGTCAGGATGGAGGACTTCCCGCCATCGGCTGCCTGGTAGAACTCGGCCCTGCGGCTTGGAGCGACTTCGAAGCGAAGTTCCTTCATCAGGCTTGATGGAAGCGCATCCGAGTCATTCGGCTCCGAAACGGATGACTCTGATACCTTTCCTCGTTGGATGTTAAACAATGCGCTGCATTTTTCGTGTTTGAGAACCGCAGACTTAGGCAAGCTGCATCTAACTCTGCGCCACCTGCTCTGGCCCCACCACATTGCGCAAGCGCGGCAAGTCATTTGTCGTTCGTTGCGACCCCCTGGATTTTCGACCTGGACCTGCCGGCATTGTGGATAAACCAAGAATAACCGGTACAGTCCAACTGCAAATCGCATAACAAGCTTATTTTCATAGACTTACTGCAATTTCGCCTTGTTCACCTGCCGTGTGGTTTACGAGATGGAGCGCCGAGAAGGAATACACACCTAATCGTGCAATCCTCCCCAGATTTTCGTCCCGATTATAAACCCTATCGGCGGAACAAGCGCAGAATTCTTGGCTGAAAATGCCTCGATGTAGCGGGTCGTGCAGAGTTGGGCGCAGTTTGCCCTACTCTGCGGTTATTAAATTGGTAATAGTTTTGTTGAAGGTGTTATGAAAAGATGAAAGCCGCTGCGCCGCTCGCGGCCAACCGGCAGGTAGGTGACGCGGTAGCCAGGGTCATGTAGCGGCGGGTTTACCCCGCCATGTGGCGCCATGGGCGCAACAGACAATGGCGGGGTAAACCCGCCGCTACGAGCCTGCCGTAACCACCCCGGCGCTAGCGCGCCACCCCTCCTGAACCAGGAGGGGAGTTCTTAAATGCTCACCTCCTCAGATGAGGAGGGGTGGCGCCCTTGGCGACGGGGTGGTGCTGATCAGGATAAACGGGGTGGTTGCCGATCAAGATACCTCAAGCGCCGGAGCAAGGCGCTGGTGCCTGGCGGGTTGATCGGCCCCATTTCCCTGGCAGAGGCTACTGGAATAATCGGTACCCGGTAAGCATGGGCAAGGGCGGCAGGGTGGGTCTTGAGGATCGCCGCCCACAGGCAGCGGCGAAGTCCACGCGGACCACCCGTCCCCGGGCTCCGAAGCTGCGAAAAAATAGACCATCTCACGCCAAGGCGCAAAGATTCGCAAAGAACAACTGCCCGGTTCTCTTTGCGCCCTTTGCGCCTTGGCGTCTTGGCGTGAAATGTTTTTGCTCTGCCCGGGATTTTTTCACACCTTCTCCGTCAAAGTCCGCGTAGTTCCCCGAAGCGGAGCAATGCTTACCGCGCTACCCCGCATTGCAGAAAGGATGGCGAGGTCAGAAGATACAAAGTTGACGGCAAGTGTCACCCGTGTTTGACATTTCATGTCGATCGGTCAGGATTGGTTTTGAACGAGTGTCCATGACCCTAAAGTACTAGAAAGACCCCCGCACCCGGCGGATTCACGTCCGCCCCAAATGTTCTTCTGCCTACGGCAAACCGATCAGACGTTTCAAATGAGCGGAGTGGAAGCCCTACCGGTAAATCGCGGTAGGCGTCCCACGCCGGCATCATGGTCTGGGGTTCGCCGTGTGCCGCCGGAGGAGTGAAAATCTCGGCCGATGGCCCGCAACCTGCAAATTAGAAAGTTCTGTTGAAGCACCCATTTAGACGAGATTCATGTATTCATCCTCGGGATAGTGTCAGGGAGACGTGCCCTGCCGTCAGGTGCTGAGCATAGGCACGACGCGGCAGGAAGGAGAAGCAATGCCAAGGGACATCATAAAAGTAGGCAAGCAAGGCGTCAGGATTGGCGACCGAGTCGTCACCGTAAAGAAGAAGGGGATCGTTTACCTGCTGATCGACCTCTCGGACAGCATGAACATGTTCGTGGGGACGAAGGAAGAGCTGAGCCTGCTGACCGGTACCCGTGCGGTCAGCCCCGATGGGTTCCGCGGGATTCGCGTGGACCCGAGCGAGCATACCAGCAGGCTCAAGACCAAGTTGGACGTCGCTATGGCCGGTACGCAGGGGTTCGTGGACAGGGCGCTGGCGACCAAGATGGTCGGGATCATCCTCTTTGGCTCGTCGGCGGTGCTGCACCACGCCGCTTCCTACGACCAGGCGGCCCTGCGCCAAGCCATTTCCTCGGTGGAGCGGCACCCGCTGAGAGGGGGGGGCACCAACCTGCCGGACGCGCTACAGATCCTGACCAAAATGGAGGGCACGGAAACCGCGGTGGTTGTCACCGACGGGAAGCCGGACAACCAGGCGCGGGCGTTGGAGCTGGGAAAAGTCCTGAAAGAGAAAGGAACGGAAATCCTGGTCATCGGAACCGAGGACGCCGACTGGTTGTTCCTGAGCCGGCTGAGGTCAAGGCCCGACCTCTCCGTGCGCACCTCGGACGAAGGGCTGGAGAAGGCGATCACGGACGCCTCCAGGTTACTGAACTGATGATTACCCACTACGAGGTGCTGGGGGTAAAAGCGAACGCCACCAGCAAGGAAATAAGGAAGGCGCGCAAAAAGCTGGCTGTATGCCTGCACCCGGACAAGAACATCGGGATAAACGAGATGGTGCAGGGCCTGGTGCAGGAAAGGTTCCTGGAAGTACAGGAAGCGTATGAAACCCTGTCGGATGATGCCCGAAGAAGCGAGTACGACGCGGCCCTGGCGGCACTGCGCTCCGAAGGCGAGTACTACACACCTGTCGCCCCGCGACCCGCCCCTCCGCCCCCCCCCGGCGAAACCGAAGACGCCGGAAAGGTGCGGCAAATGCCAGAGGTTAGTCGGCGAGCCGACGCACTCTATTTGCGAAGGCTGCCGTAAGGAAATAGCGGCCCTGGAAAAGGAGGTGAAGGCACGCAGGCAGTTTGGCGTAACGGCGTGCAAGTTGTGCGGAGCCTCCAAGCTGCCATTGGACGGGTCGCCACTGTCCGCCGTGTGCCGGAAGTGCTGGGGGAACATAGCGAACGAGGTAAGGAAGCAAATGGCGGAGAAGCAGTTGGTGCAGTGCCCTCAGTGCGGAGGGGTGAGGAAAGCAGGGCGTGACTGCCCACGTTGCAGGCTAAATTCAGTCGCCGGCAGGCCCTGGTGGTCGTGGAATCAGAGCATTGGAGACATGTGGAAGCCCGCAATGGGCTGGTCAATTGCCTACCTGGCAATATCGCTGGCAACTGGCTACTGGAAAGTGTATTTTGTGATCGCCCTAGTGCTTCTCGCATTCTATTTGTTCATCAAGAAGGCGGTCCAGTAGCGTGCTGATACGGAACGGAGCGGGGTAGCGCGGAAGTGGAGGTGTGGCAGGATCCTAAGCTGGTGCGGGAGGGTCACGACCCTCCATTGGAAAAGGCCGTGCAGGTGGCGTTGGACCGGTTGAAGAGGAATCCGCCGCCGCGCCATCCGAAGCCGCCGTACCGGGATTACCATCCTCGCTTGCCGAAGGTGGCGGAGTGAGGTCCGCTAAAGCCGAAAAGTAGGTCCAAAAGGCGGGGCAAGTCTGATACGCTACTCGCTCACCGTCAGGGTTAGTGTCACTTTATGGCTCAGGGCAGAAGAGCCGGAACCCGCACTGCCCGTCACCGTCAGCGAATAGGTTCCGGCGGGTGTTCCGGGGTTAGGCGGAGTACCGCCGCCCCCTCCCCCACCACATCCGGTCAGTGCCAGCACCAGCAACAATCCCGAAGCGAACAGTGCCATTCTGGACTGCCATCGGCTCAAAGCGGGTTGGTTCCGGCGCCTCGCGGCCCATGCCGTCGCCGCAAGAACCAAAGCCAGCATCAACATGTCCCCGAGGCCGAGCAATGGGGGCGGCGCCGAGGGAATAGGGCGGGAGCGTGACGCCCCCCCGGAGGGGGCGGGGGTGGTAACGGTGACGGTGACATTCATCGCGGAACTACCTGGGGTTACCTTGCTGGGAGAAGGTGTTCAGGTGGCTTCGGAGGGGGCCCCCGTGCAGGTAAAGGTCACGCTTTGGCTGAATCCTCCTTCACCACCCACACTCAAAGTGTAGCTCGCCGGTGACCCGGGAGCGACCGTGGCCGAGGTGGGAGACCCGGAGGCTGCGGCCAGCGTGAAGTCCTGGCCCGTTCCGCTGAGCGCGACACTTTGCGTGCTGCCCGCCGCCCCCTGGTTGTTGTCGGTGATGCTCAGCGTCCCGGTGAGCGGACCGGTTGCCGCAGGTGAGAAAGTTACGTTGATCGTGCAGGAGCCGCCGGCCGCCACACTGCCCCCGCAGTTATTAGTCTCACCGAAGTTGGCGCTAATGGCGAGGCTGGTGATGGTGAGCGGGGCATTGCCCGTGTTGCTCAGGGTGACCGGCTGCGACCCGCTCGTGGTCCCCGCGTTCTGGTTGCCAAACGTCAGACTGGGCGGGGAGACTCCAGCCACCGGAGTCGCGGCCGCCCCCGTCAAGCCCACCGTCTGCGGGCTATCGGAAGCATTGTCGGTGACGGTCAAGGTCGCTGTGACCGTCCCCGCGGCCCCGGCGGTAAAAGTCACATCGATGGTGCAACTAGCGCCCGCCGCCAAGCTCGAGCCACAGTTATTGGTTTGGGCAAAGCACCCGGCGCCGGTTCCGCTGATGGCGATGCTGCTGATATTCGCTGACAAGGTGCTCGTGTTCTGCAAGGTAACCGTCTGAGGGGAACTGGTCGTGCCCACCGGCTGGTTGGAGAAAGTTAGGGCCTGCGGCGAGAGCGTGACGGCCGGCGCGGCGGCGAAGAAATCCGCCATGTTCGCGGCGTTGGCGGAGGCGCCCGGATACGTCGTCAATCCCAGCCCCTGCATCATCAGCTTCAACACGTTTTCGTGGTGATAGCTATTCGACGACTCGAAGCCTGCCGAAACCAGTTGCGGACTAACCAGGACCGTGGCCACATGCCCTCCGCACCAAGTGCCTGACTCAATCTGCGCCGTCGTACAGCCGACCCCGCTACCGCTGCCGTCTTCGTCAAAGGTAATGATGAGCAATCCATCTTTTTGAAACAGGGCGCTTTTGATCAGCGGGTCGAGGTTGGCCTGTAACCAGGAGTCCGCCGTGGACAGCGGGCAATCGTGCGCGTCGTCACAACCGTTGGGTACAACCCAGGATAGGTTGGGCAGGTTGGCATTGGCCAAGTCGCCGGCGAACTGGGAAAAGTCCACAATATTAGCTGAGTTGATGTTCGTCATGTATGCCAGCGGATCGTGGCGAACATAGTAGGTTCCGGACTGCTCGTGATAGTCCTTCCAAGCCTTTCCCGCAGCTTCCAGCTCATGAGCGATGTTGTCTACGGAAACGGGGAAGCTGGAGGGAGTCTGGCCATCGTCGTTCGTCAGGATTTGTCCGGTGGTCAGCACAAAGTAGTTGCCGATGGAGGGATGCGTGTCCGCGATGTAATTGGCGGCCAGACCGTATGTGGAAATGAGCGAATTGAGGTAAGGCATACTGGAGTTACCCACCACGGAGGTATAGCTGGCGTTCTCGTCCACCACGATCACGATATGACCGAAAAGAGGGAGGGAAGGAGTTTGGGCCGCCACCGGCGGCGTCCAGCAAAGCAGACACACCACGATCGGGGCAAGAAGCTCGCGTGGTTCCTTCATGTTGATACCCTGTGCAACCCAAGCGGGTAGCGCTCCGCGGAATGTCGCCGCAACCACATGGCACGCAGCTCCTCACGCTCATCATACCAACAATGACGCTAATTTCTTTCGACAAGAACATAAATTCACGGTATTTGGTTGCGGCGCCCGTTTGGATTTCGATGAAGCTCAGCATGAATGAAGTGGGAGCGCCGGCATCCCAAACGCCGGCACGAAAATGCCTGTTGCATAACCAACGCCAACTGGACTAGCATTCCACCCACGCACACACTCGGGCAGAAAGCCAAAATGGGAAACGAGAGCTTCGATCCAAAACTACGCAAGGGATTCCAGCCGCCGCCCCCGGAAGAGCGTCTGGAAACCTGGGGGGAAATCGCGGCTTACCTGAAGGTCGAGCAGCGCACCGCCCAGCGCTGGGAAGAGATCTTCAGCCTGCCCATCCACCGGCTTCAGGGTCGAGTCTTCGCTTACAAGTCTGAGCTGGAGGCCTGGCGGCGCAAGCGGGAGGACCATCCCGACCCTGTGGAGCCGGACCGCCGGTTTTGGATGCAGGAAGAGTTTGCGATTATAAGGCGGCATGCCAGTGTGGTGGCAGTTTCAATGGTGCTCGTCGTCCTGGCGGTCTACTTCTTCTGGCTGTTCTTTCATCGACCTCTCAGGAAAGTGATGCTGGTCGTGCTCCCTTTTGAAAATTTAAGTGGCGACCAGCACCAGGAATACTTCTGCATGGAATTCACGGAGGAACTGACGACCCAATTGGCGCGTTTGCATCCGGAGAGATTGGGCGTGATCGCCCCCACTTCGGCGCGAATTGTGAGGGCTAAGACCGTCAGTGAGATTGGGCGCGAACTCGGGGTGAAATACATTCTGGAGGGGAGCGTTACCCAACACGGCGGCAATGAGGTCCACATCACGGCGCAACTGATTCAGGTGAGCGACCAGGCCCAACTTTGGGCGGACAGCTACTCGCGCAGCGAAGCGGACGTGCTGGCCCTGCAAAGTGACGTGGCGGGAGCGATCGCGCGCCAAATCAAACTCGCGCTATCCCCGCAGGAGCAGGCCAGCCTGACGGTTTTGCACCCCGTGAACCCCCAGGCGCACGACGCCTACCTGCGCGGCCGCTATGAGTGGAACCAACGAACTCCCCAATCGATTGCCAATGCCATCCAGGAATTCCAGCAGGCCATCGCGGCGGATTCCGAATACGCGCCTGCCTACGCGGGGCTGGCGGACGCATACGAGCTCCTGGGTTCGGTCCCCAACGACGCGCTGCCTCCCCGTCAAGCCATGCCCCTGGCGGAGCAAGCCGCTGAGAAAGCCCTGGCGCTTGACAGCTCGCTCGCGGACGCCCACGTTTCCCTTGCTTATATCCGGCTCGCTTATGATTGGAAACGGCAGGAGGCTGAGCAACAGTTTCAGGAAGCGTTGAAACTCAATCCGGGCTCCGCCACCGGTCACGAGTGGTACGCTCTGTACCTCGTGGCAACAGACCAGTTAGATAAAGCGGTGGTCGAAGTACAAAAAGCCCAGGAACTCGATCCGCTCTCGATCATTATGAATATGGCCGCTGCCCAGGTTTTTCTTTACGCCGGCCACTATGATCGGGCTCTCGAGCAGTGCCAAAGGGCGCTCGATCTCAATCCCAACTTCTTCCTGGCCTATTACTTCCGGGGCCGCGCCTATGAGCGGAAAGGCATGCTCCCGCAAGCCATCGCAGAGTTCAAGAAGGCCGAGAACCTTTTTCCTGGTAACCCTACGCTGATGATGGCGCTCGGCGGCTCCTACGCCCTCATGGGTGATAAGGCGCAAGCCCGAAGCTATCTGACCGGCCTCAAGGACCTTGCCAAGAAGCGCTATGTCCCTGCGGTTTACATGATGGGGATCGCGGCGGAGTTGGACGATCGGGATGAGGCCTTCCGCTGGCTTAACCAAGCGGTCGATGACCGCTGCGATTACGTCATTTACCTCGGTCACGAACCCGCCATCGACAACCTCCGCGCCGACCCGCGCTTCCATGATTTTGTGCATCACATCGGCCTGATGCCGTAGTGTCGTAGCGGCGAGTTTACCTCGCCACATGGCGGCGTAAAGCCGCCGCTACGTCCATGATTTTGTGCACCACATCGGCCTGATGCCGTAGTGTCGTAGCGGCGAGTTTACCTCGCCACATGGCGGCGTAAAGCCGCCGCTACGTCAAAGTGCATCTCTACCTGATGCCCTGACATCGACAAAGAGTCGGCGCGATACTTGTCGCCTTCGGGCGGGCGTCGCCGCGCGGCAGCCCATCGATCCTCCCGCATCTTTCGTCAGATAAGAGAAATACTCCATAGAATCAGCAGGTTGCAAGCCTGCCCTCACTCCCGACCCTGAGATTGGAAGTAAAAGAATCCCGCCCGCATCGCGGCAAAGCATGACATCGACACAATGTCTAACTATGTCGCTTGCATGTCGTCATTCGGCTTCCGTAAAGTCGCAGCCGACCCAGGGCAAAAGGGAGAAAACATGGCCACCTCGAAGAAGACGAAGAGCAAGTTGTCCCGGCAGGCTACCGCAGTAAGCGCACTGCTCATGGTGTTCACATTTACCGGTTGTGGGGTCAAAAGGATCGCCGTCAACAAGCTCGGCAACGCCATCGCCAGCGGGGGAAGCACGTATGCCAGCGACAATGATCCCGAGCTGGTCGAGAGCGCCGTTCCTTTCAGCCTGAAGCTGATGGAAAGCCTGCTGGAGGAAAGCCCCAAGCATCGCGGGCTGCTCTTGGCCGCCTGCAAAGGCTTTACAGAGTTCAGCTACGCCTTTGTCCAGGAAGAGGCCGACGAAACCGAGAGCAAGAACCTCGCCGAGGCCACCCGGCTGCGCGCGCGGGCACGGCGGCTCGATCTGCGTGCCCGCGATTACGGGCTGCGAGGACTTGAGGTGCGCCACCCGGGATTCGGGAAGGCGCTGCGCGAGAACCCCCGAGCCGCCGTCCGGCGCATCACCGCAACCAAAGAAGTCCCGCTGCTTTATTGGACGGCAGCGAGCTGGGGCGAAGCCATTTCGCTCTCCAAGGATAATCCCGATCTTATTGCCGACCAGCCGGTCGTCGAGGCGCTCATCGATCGCGCTTACAAGCTGGTTCCCGACTATGAGGCCGGCGCTATCGACGGTTTTCTGATCACCTACGAACCGAGCCGGCAAGGCGTCAAAGGCGATCCTCTGGCGCGTTCGAGGGAACACTTTGCGCGGGCGGTGGCGCTGTCCCGGGGCCAGCTTGCCGGGCCCTATGTCGCCTTGGCAGAGACCGTTTCCGTCCAGAAGCAAGACCGGGCGGAGTTCCAGTCGCTGCTCAAACGCGCCCTGGCCATCGATCCTGACGCCAGACCCGAGTGGCGACTCGAGAACCTGGTGATGCAGCGCCGGGCCCGCTGGCTCCTGGCACGAACGGATGAGTTGTTTGTGGAGTAAGGCGAGCACCAGTAAGTATGGAGGACATGGCGATGGAAAAAATCAAAGCAAGGCCCAATATTCAGCATTGGACCGGCGCCACACGCGGGGGGCTGATCCCCCTCCGAGGTTGGGCAGCCGCCGCTTGGGACCGGGGCAACCGGTGGGCAGCCACTGTGGCGCACCACTTAATGCCCAGAGTGTTGTTGTTCACCGGAAGCGTCCTCATCCTGCTGACCTTATTCTTTCCCGTCGCGATTGAGATCTTCGGCCCTAACCGGACCGGGCTCGAATGCGTTCGTGGTGACGGCATTTGGCCCGGCGCCCTGAGTCTGGTGGGTATGCTGCTCTCGAAAGGAGAGTCCCCCTACCCTTTCACTTATGCCCTTTCTTACACCCTTCCTTTGGGTTTCGCGGTTTTTACGCTCGCGATCCTCCTTGCGTCCTGCCTGCTTCCCAAGTTGCTGCGTAAACGGCGTTTGTCCACCTGGCTCGTGGCAATTGCCGGGACCCTTTCCTTGTTTCTTATCGCTGACTTCTTCGGTTTCTCTTGCTGCGAGGTTCTGATCGACCTCACACACCCATTGGCGCGCCCCGACGTCATGATTACGGTGGGGGCAGCCAGCATGACCATCCTCGCACTGGGGTGCTGCCTCCGTTCAAGATTCATCCGAAAGCAGAAGTGGATCCTCTTGCTTTTTGCCGCCGCAGGCATCAGCTCCTTAACCGCCCTGGGGAGTTTCTCCCTCCGACTCCTCGATTCCCAATGGGCTCTGGAGGAGCAGACCGAGCGCGCGCTCCTCTTGGCGCCCACGGTTCTCTACTGGCTTGTGCCCGCGGTACTGTGGTTCCGCTTCGGTCTTTCGCGGCGGGGTGAGATGCGCGCTCAGTGGCTCCGCCTCCGCCCGCGGGTCATAGCCATGTACGCGCCCGTCGTAACAATTGACTGTCTGTTCTTGTTCCAGATTGCGCTACCCAGTGAGGGGAATTTCATTTGGGGTTTTCCCGTCTTCTTCGTCGGCATTCACCTGCTGGCGCTTGGCTACCTGCAGCTTTGGCGAGAGGCGAATCCCGTGGTGCTGTCCTAACTTGAACGTAGCGCCGCCATCTTGGCGGCTCAATGCCGGCTGGAAGCCGACGCTACGTTTAGATTAGCACCAATCCCCTTCTCTCCCCGGGGCAAGTTTGGAATGAATATGAGGAGCATAAAAATGACGAAATCACTCAATCGAACAGAAAGTGAAATCTTATGGGCGGGGGTTCTTGCCGTCTTCCTGGTTCTCCTGGGCTCCTCCGGGACGTGGGCAGCGGGACCGCCGGCGCCGGTGCGAATCAAGCTGGGAACGTTGATCCCGAGAGGCACGACGCCATACCAAGTCCTTCTGGAGATGAGGGAGAAGTGGCGCCAGGCGCCGGAGGGCGGAGTGGAGGTCATTGTCTATCCTGACGGCAGCATGGGCGGAGAGACCGACATGGTCCGCCGGATGCGTGTGGGGCAGCTCCAGGCAGCGATGCTGACCATGACCGGCATCTCCGAAATCGATAAGTCAGTCAACGCGCTCCAGGAAATGCCGATGATGTTCCGGTCGCTCGACGAATACGAGTACGTCCGGGACAAAATGCGGCCGCGGCTGGAGAAGCGCCTTGCCGACCGGGGCTTCGTCACTCTCTTCTGGGGGGATATCGGTTGGGTGAGGTTCTTCTCCCACGACGCGGCCGTGCACCCTGCTCAATTCATGCGCATGAAGTTCTTCACCTGGGCCGGGAACACCGACCAGTTCGACCTCATGAAAGATCTGGGATTCAACCCCGAGTCGCTGGAGACCGCCGATATCCTCCCCGGCCTCCAAACCGGACTCATCAACGCCTTGGACACGGTTCCGATGTATGCGCTGGCCGGGCAGTTCTACGGCCCCTGCCCTCACATGCTGGAACTCAATTTCGCTCCACTGGGGGGAGCCGCGCTCATCACCAAGACCGCCTGGGATTCGATTCCCCCCGCCACCCAGCAGGCCTTGCGGAAGGCAGCGGTGGAGGCCGGCGACGAGCTCGTCAAGTCGAGCCGGGAAGAAAGCGACCAAGCCGTGCAAGCCATGCAAAAGCGCGGTCTGACGGTCCACCACGCCACTCCGGAGATCGAGGCCGAGTGGCGGACCTGGGCGGAAGGGGTTTACCCGAAGATCCGCGGCGGCTTGGTCCCGGCGGACGAGTTTGACGAAGTGCAGCGCATGCTCCAGGAGTACCGGAAATCCGCGACGGTGGCCAACCGCGGCAGCGCAGGAGTCAAATAGACATGAGTCAAATCGAAATGACCACGATTGTCCCGGTACCCACAGCCGAAATCCTGTTCCCGGAGAGCCGGCTGAAGCAGGAGTCGCAGTGGCGCCGCTACTTTCACCACGGTGAGAACGCGGTGGCGACGCTGGCCCTGGCAGCGCTGGTCGTCCTGCCTCTGGCGGAGAGCATCCTGCGGAAAACGCTCCACCTCGGGCTCTCCGGCTCGACGGCACTCGTCCAGCATTTCACTCTGATTCTCGGCATCACCGGGGGGGTGATCGCGGCACGCGAAAACCGGCTGATGCCGCTTTCCACTCTCGTGACCCTGTTGAAGGGGAAAAAGAAAACGGCGGCGCTGATCTTCAGCGGCGCTTGCTCGGCCGCGGTGGTTGCCCTGCTCTCGTGGGCGAGCTGGCAATTTGTGCTTTCGGAAAAACCCGCGGGGAAGATCCTGGCCTATGGCATTCCCGTCTGGATCGTGCAATTGGTCATGCCCCTGGGCTTTGCCTTGCTGACATTTTACCTGCTGTGGCACGCCTCGGGGAGTTGGGCTGGGCGGGTGACGTGTGCCGCAATCGCGGGGGCCGTGGTTCTTTTCTGCGCCAGGTCTCCGCTGTCCGTGGAACAACTCATGGTCCCGGCCCTGATTGTCCTGCTGGTGGCCACCCTGTTAGGCGTGCCTGTTTTCGTGACCGTGGGTGGCGCGGCCCTGCTGCTCTTTTGGAAGCTGCACGAACCGATCGCCTCCATTTCCATCGACTACTATTCGCTGGTCACCAATCCGGCGTTGCCCACCATGCCCCTTTTTACGCTGGCGGGCTACTTCCTGGCGGAAGGCGGAACCGCCAAGCGCTTGATGCGCGTCTTCCAGGCGCTTTTCGGATCGTTCCGTGGCGGCCCGGCCATCGTCACGGCCCTGGTTTGCGCCTTCTTCACATCGTTCACCGGAGCTTCCGGGGTGACCATTCTCGCCCTCGGAGGCCTGCTGATGCCGATGCTCGTGGCAGCGCAATTTCGGGAGAAAGATGCGCTGGGCCTGGTGACGGGCGCCGGCTCGCTCGGTCTCTTGTTTCCGCCGTGCCTCCCATTGATTCTCTTCGCCATCGTCGCCAAAATCCCCATGAAGGACGTTTTCCTGGGTGGAATCGGGCCCGGCACCTTGATGCTGGCGATGGCCGCGGTGTGGGGCCTCATCGTGGGACGCCGAGGCACAGCCCCCCTTCAGCGTTTGAGCTGGGTGGAAATCCGGGGCGCGGTCTGGGAAGCCAAGTGGGAGCTGTTGCTTCCCGCCGTCGCCTTTCTGGCGCTTTTCAGTGGTCTTGCCACACCGGTCGAAGCGGCCGCCGTTACCGCTCTCTATGCCTTCTTCATCGAGACCGTCGTCTACCGTGACCTGCGGATCACCAGGGACATTCCGCGCGCCATGACCGATTGTGGATTGTTGATTGGTGGCGTACTATTGATCTGGGGCTTGGCACTGGGCGTCACAGATTACATGGTGGATTCGGAGCTGGTGGTGCGCGCCGTGGATTGGACGACCCATACCATCCAATCGCCGTGGGTTTTCCTGCTGTTGCTCAACCTGTTTCTCCTCATTGTCGGGTGTGTGATGGACATGTACGCCGCGATTGTGATCGAGGTGCCGCTCCTCGTTCCGCTCGGCGTGGCCTATCACATTAATCCCATTCACCTGGGCATCGTCTTTCTGGCCAACATGGAACTGGGATACCTGACGCCTCCGGTAGGACTGAACGCTCTGATCTCCTCCTACCGTTTTAAGAAACCTCTGAGTGAGGTCCTGCTCGCGGTGCTTCCCATCGATATCGTGCTGTTTATCGGCGTCATGCTGATTACCTATGTTCCAGCATTGACCACCTGGTTACCGTCCTTGTTCAGCCACTGAGAAAGAGCGCAGACTTCGGCTAACGGAAAGGTTGAACGGGTGGTTGCTGGTAGTTATCGAATAGTGTATCCTCAAGTAGTTAATTCTCAAAAGGAGACGATACCATGACCAAAGTCAACAGATGGACGGCGCTGAATTGCGCCGCAGTGCTGGTGTTAGCTTTGGCTTTTCAGCCATCGGTACGAGCTCAGGACGCCGGGGCGGCGGTTTCCGCCAACCCGGCCGCCACGGGTGCGGCGGCCGCCGAATCGCAGCCTTCTACCGGCAACGTTCCACGGTTGATCAAGTTCAGCGGCGTGGTAACGGCCTCGGATGGGAAGCCCGCCACAGGCGCCGTGCCATTGACTTTCACCCTGTATAACGCGCCGGAAGAGGGTGCAAACCTTTGGACGGAAACCCAGAGCGCCCAGTTGGACGCGCAAGGCCATTACACCGTGCTGCTGGGCGCCGCCTCGACGGCGGGCTTGCCGCTCGACCTGTTTGCCTCCGGCACCGCGCTTTGGCTGGGCGTACAGCCGGATTTGGCCGGAGCCGGCGAACTGCCGCGCGTGCTGTTGGTGGCGGTACCTTACGCCTTGAAGGCCGCCGATGCTGACACCCTGGGAGGTAAACCGGCCTCGGCGTACGTATTGTCGCAAGACCAGACGACGTCGCCCTCTGGGCAGGCGACAAGCGGCAATCTCGCCGCCGCTGCTTCACAGACTGGGCAGGGCGTGCGTCCTGGCCAGCGGGCCGAGACTTCCACTGCCAACCAGAACGCCAGCCCCGCTTCGCCGGTAGGGGGCAGCGGCCTGACCAACTTCATTCCCCTCTGGACTGGCCAACAAACGCTGGGGAACTCGATCATGTTTCAGGCGCTGGACAAGGTGGGGGTGGGCACCAAGACCCCCGGCGCGAGACTAGAAGCCGTCAGTCCTGACATCGCGGTTCGGGGAACTTCCTACAGCCCAAACGGTACCGGCGTGAGCGGCATTGACACCGCCAGCTCCGGCTACACCAACGGCGTGTACGGGGAAGCTGCCAGCACCAGCGGGAACGGGGTGTTCGGGAACGCCACCGCCACTTCGGGAATCACCCACGGCGTGTACGGGCAGAGTGCCAGCCCTTCCGGGGCCGGGGTGTTCGGGGGCGCCACCGCCCTCTCTGGCGGCTACGGCGTGTTCGGGATGAGTGCCAGCCCCGACGGCACCGGGGTGTTTGGGGTCAACAATGCCGCCAGCGGAGGCAGCGGGGTGCCAACCGGAGTAACCGGCGTCGCCACCCCCACTTCGGGCACCACGGTCGGCGTCAACGCGGCTAATTTTAGCACTGCCGGCGGCGGGGTTGTGGGGGCCGCCTGGGCTACTTCCGGCCCCACATTCGGCGTTTCAGGGGCGAGCGCCAGCACCAACGGTATCGGAGTGATCGGATACGCTAACGCCACTTCAGGTCCCGCGGATGGCGTTATCGGCACAACCGCCAGCACCGGTGGCATCGGGGTGCAGGGCGTCGCCACCGCCACTTCGGGAAATCCGGTCGGCGTGTATGGGGCAACCTCCGGCGGCGGGTTTGCGGTGTGGGGTGCGTACGGGTTTTCGCCCACTTCCATCACCGGAGTTGGGGTGAAAGGCTCGATAGAGGCTGGCGCCGCTAGCGGCGGCGTAGCAGGCCAGTTTATTAACGTGCCCGGCCAGGGACTGATTCTCCAAGGCATCTCGGGCTACAGCACACAAGTCTTCAGCGTCGATGCCAACGGCAACCTGGATATCAGCGGTAATCTGACCGTGGCCGGGAGCAAGTCGGCGAGGGTGAAGTTGCAGGACGGGCGGGAGGTGGCCCTCTACGCGGTGGAGAGCCCGGAGAACTGGTTCGAAGATTTCGGCACGGCGCAGTTGCAAGGTGGCGCGGTCGCAGTCTCCCTTGAGCCTGGATTTCTCCAGACCGTTGACACCGCAGCCGACTACCACGTCTTTCTCACTCCCAAGGGCGACTGTCACGGCCTCTACGTTGCAAGCACAACGTCTCAAGGCTTTGAGGTACGCGAACTCGGAGGCGGGAATGCGAGCATCGCCTTCGATTACCGGATCGTGGCCCATCGGCGCGGTTTCGACAAGGTGCGGCTCCAGGAAGTGCACCCGCCGCAGGTCTCGCCAGAGGTAAAGGCCGGGCTCGCCAGCATGCCACCGCGTGAGCGTGTTGTGGTGCCACCGCCCCCGAGGCCGAGGATCACGATTCCTGTCATAGCGCACGCTCCTGCGCAGGTGCACTAGCAGCCGCCGGTGGGTGAGGCTCCAACGTCGTTTTATGGCTGGGTGGCGCAGACTTTCTCATCGAGTCTGCGCCATTCAGCAGGCCAAGACCGGCTAGGTGCCGGCCTGGTTCGGCCACTGAAAGATTTCCTAGTTGGAAATGGAAACGTGCTCCGTAATCCATGAGCACATCAAAGTCCCATAGTCCGAGATTGGCGTTTCAGACTGGCTCACTACTCACCCCCCGGAATTTCCCCGCCGCAAGAATGGTTCAGTTGCGTAATTTCACAGCACCCAAGGCTGGATGCAACCTAGCTGCAAGTACTTCGGACAATAATCCCATAAATAGGCTTCAACTGATGAATTTCTCGGCATATGGCGTGCTTATAGTTTTAGCGGTTCGGACTTTGTCATAGACCGTCCAACCTGTCGTCCACCGGAGATGTTTAAAAAATGAGCAAATCCATTCTTGTAGACACAACGCGATGCATCGGCTGTGGAGCCTGCGCCACGGCGTGTAAGATCGTGAATAATCTTCCTCTTGACGAGCCCAGCGCTGCCAAGGATCTGCCCGCCAAGCCTTTGGGCGAGGATGCCCTGGTTACTTTCGCTCAGAGCCACGGCCAAGTGGACGGCAAATTGTCTGCCGACACGCTGAATGTCGTCCAGACCCATGGCAGCATTTTTGTCCGCCGATTCTGCATGCATTGCCAAGTACCCACCTGCGCCTCGGTTTGTCCGGTGGGCGCGCTCCACAAGACCGCAGCGGGGCCGGTGGTTTACGATGCTGACAAATGCATGGGGTGCCGGTACTGCATGATGGCCTGCCCGTTCAGCGTTCCCCGCTATGAATGGAAGGCGGTCCTGCCCAAAGTGAAGAAATGCACCATGTGTGCACCCCGGCAGGCCAAGGGCATGCAGCCCGCATGCACGGAGGTCTGCCCGGTGCAGGCCGGTATTTTCGGCGAGCGCGACGATCTGCTGAAGGAAGCGGAAAAACGGCTGCGCGAGGACCCGGCAAAATACTTTCAGCGCATTTACGGGAAAGAAGAGGTGGGAGGCACGTCGGTGCTTTATCTCTCCGCCGTGCCCTTTGAGCAACTGGGCTTGCCCGCCAACCTCCCCCGAGACCCCATGCCTTTGTTGACGTTTCGGGTGCTCTCCAAAATCCCCTACGTTGTCACGCTGGGAGGAATGCTTCTGGGCGGGATCTGGTGGATTACCAACCGCCGCGAGGAAGTGGCGAAGGCGGAGAAGAATACGGAGTAGGTGTCAGGTACCAGGTGCCAGGTGTCAGGTTAAACGTGGGCCTCAAATCCTGCCAACTAGCAACGGACCACTGACAACGGACAGCATTTACGGAGTTTGATCATGACCTTCTCGAGATTACCTAAACTTACTTTCTGGCGCGTGGTGCTGGTGTTGATTCTGGCGGCGGGTTTTTATTCTACGCTGCTGCGCTTCACCAAAGGGTTGGGGGCGGCCACGAACCTTTCCGACCAGTTCCCGTGGGGGCTGTGGATTGGCTTCGACGTGCTCTGCGGCGTGGGCTTGGCGGCGGGCGGATTCACGCTGGCGGCGATTGTTTACGTTTTCCACATCGAGCGGTTCCACCCCGTGCTTCGTCCTTCCATCCTCACCGCCTTTCTGGGCTACGCGCTGGTGGCCGTGGCGCTGCTCTTCGACCTGGGCAAGCCTTACAACATCTGGCACCCGCTGGTGATGTGGAACCCGCACTCGGTGATGTTTGAGGTTGCCTGGTGCGTGATGCTTTACCTCACGGTGCTGGCGCTGGAATTCTCCCCCGTGGTCATGGAACGCTTCCACTTGCAAAAAGCGCTGCGCATCGTCAAATCCGTAACCATTCCCCTGGTCATCGTGGGGGTGTTACTCTCGACCCTGCACCAGTCATCGTTGGGCAGCCTTTTCCTGATTGTCCCGGAGAAGCTGCACCCCTATTGGTATTCGCCGCTCTTGCCCGTATTCTTTTTCATATCCGCCGTAGGTGTGGGCATGGCGATGGTGATTTTTGAGTCCAACCTGAGTGCGCGCGCCTTTGGGCGGGAAATTGAGATGCCCTTGCTGGAAGTGCTGGGCCGGGCGATGGCCGTGGTGCTGGCCATCTACGGCGTGCTGAAACTTCAGGACCTCTGGGGGCGGGGGGCGCTCGCCCACCTGCGCGAACCCTCCACGGAGACGGTCTTGTTTCTCCTGGAGATTACCCTGGGCCTGCTGATTCCTTTGCCAATGCTGCTATTCCGCAAGATTCGGGAAGATCGCGATGGCCTTTTCGCCGTCGCCGTGCTGGTGATCACAGGCTTCCTGCTGAACCGCTTGAACGTATCGATTACCGGCCTGGAGACCTCTTCCGGGGTGCATTACTTCCCCCGCTGGACAGAGGTGGCCGTAACCCTGTCGATCGTAGGCGTAGGCTTCCTGCTTTTCAGCCTGGCGGTGCGCTACCTGAACGTGATGGAAAAGCAGGTGTCAGGTGTCGGGTATCAGGTGTCGGAGAAAGCATCCAACCTGGCTCCTTTAACCTGACACCTGGCACCTGACACCTGAAACCTGCTTATGCTTCGCATTACTCACAGCCTCGCGATCAAGTTGACGGCCTGCGTCGTGGGGGGGATGGCGATCCTCTTCTCTCTGTACGGGTATTGGAACCTGCGCCTTTGGCGGCAATCGCAGCAGGAGATCATTTTCCAGAGTGCCGACCGCATCAGCGACACGATTCGCCGCAGCATTCGCTACTCGATGCTGCGCAACCAGCGCGAGGATGTGTTCCACATCATCAACACCATCGGGCACGAAAATGGCATCAGCCGCATCCGCATTTTCAACAAGGAAGGGCAAATCAGTTTTTCCACCGTCGACCAGGAGGTGGGCCAGTTCGTGGATAAGAAAGCGGAGGCGTGTTACGCCTGCCACGCGCAAGCCCAACCGCTGACGCGGCTCGGCCGGCCTGACCGGATGCGCATTTACAGCGCGCGCGATGGCACACGGGTCCTGGGGCTGATCCGGCCCATCGAAAACGAGGCGGATTGTTCGAACGCCGCCTGCCACGCCCACACCGGCGGCAACCAGGTGCTGGGGGTGCTGGACACGAACCTCTCCCTGGCCGCCATGGACCTTGCCGTGGCGCACGAGCAGCGCCGGGCGATTATCTTCACCGCCGTTGCGCTTCTGGTGGTGAGCCTGTTCATGGTCTGGCTGATCTGGCTGACCGTACACAAGCCGGTGCACCAACTCACCGAGGGCACGCGCGCCGTGGCCCAGGGCGACCTGGATTATCTGCTGCCGGAGACCAACCATGACGAGATCGGCAGCCTGGCCGTTTCCTTCAACCATATGACCCAGGAACTCAAGAAGGCGCAGGCCGAAAACCGCCAGTGGACGCAAACGCTGGAAAACCGCGTGCGGCAAAAGACCGGAGAACTGGAATCCGCGTATCGCAGCCTGACGCAATCGGAGAAGATGGCTTCTCTGGGCAAGCTGGCGGCGGTGGTGGCGCATGAAATCAACAATCCCTTGGCCGGCATCCTGACTTACAGCAAGCTGATTTCGCGCATGGCGGACAAGGGCTTCAACAACAATGAACGTCTGGGCGAGGCCAAAAGCTACTTGCAAATCATCGAAGGGGAAAGCCGGCGCTGCGGCGGCATCGTCCAAAACCTGCTCACCTTCGCGCGGCAGACGCCCATCAATCCGCAGAAAAATGATCTGAATGCCATCATCGAACGCTGTTTGTTGCTGGTCGGGCATCAGATGGACCTTCAAAGCATCGAGTTGGAGAAAAAGTTGGAGCCGCAGCTTCCGCCCCTCTATTGTGACGCGGGGCAGGTGCAACAGGCCTTGCTGGTGATCCTGATGAACGCTGTGGATGCGATGCCGCAGGGCGGGCGGCTGGGCATCGAAAGCGCTTACGACCCGGCCCAGCGCCTCGGTCGCGTAATGGTGAGCGACGAAGGGCCGGGCATTCCACCCGAGGTCCTTACCCACATCTTCGAGCCCTTCTTCACCACCAAGGAAGAGGGCAAAGGAACCGGGCTGGGCCTGGCCATCGCCCTCGGCATCGTGCAGCAACACGGCGGAAACATCGAAGTGGTTTCCACCGCGCAGAAAGGCACAGCGTTCACCGTCCTTTTGCCGGAGGAGCCACCCGTGAGTATAGGAACAGCAGCGTGAGAGGCGAAATGAAGAACAAGTCAAAAGTCAAAACGCAAAAGTCAAAACGCAAAAGTGCAAGCAGCCACGGCTTTGACTTTTGACTTTTGCGTTTTGACTTTTGAATTGTTCTTTCGCCGACCCGCTTTGAAGGAGTTGAGATGATGAACCCCAAGGCTAGTTTATTGATCGTTGACGACGAAAACGTCGTGCGAGATTCATTGGGAAAATGGTTCGAGGAAGAAGGCTACAGTGTGGACACGGCCAACAGCGCGCGCGAGGCGCTGTTGAAGCTGCCGCGCCAGCGTTGGGACCTGGCCCTGGTGGACATCAAGATGCCGGGCATGGATGGCCTCGAACTGCACCGCAAGATCCGCGAGGTCGATCCCGACATCATCGTCATCATCATGACCGGCTACGCATCGGTGGAAACCGCGGTGCAGGCGCTGAAGGATGGGGCCTATGACTACATCATGAAGCCCTTCGACCCCGATGACCTGGCGCACGTGGTGGCCAAAGCCCTCGAGCATCGCCGCACGAAGGAGGAAAATCTGCGCTTGCGGGAGACTCTGGCGGAAGCGCAGGCGGTGGATTTGGTGGGCCAGAGCGCGCCCATGCAACAGGTGCTGGAAAGCATCCGCACCGTGGCGCCCAATGACACCACGGTGCTCATCCACGGTGAGAGCGGCACGGGCAAGGAACTGGTGGCCCGCGCCATCCACAATCTAAGCCCCCGGCGCTTCATGCCCATGGTCAACATCCATTGTGGGGCGCTGACCGAAACGCTGCTGGAAAGCGAGCTCTTCGGTCACGAGAAGGGGGCCTTTACCGGCGCGCAATACCGCAAAAAGGGCAAGTTCGAGGTCGCCGAAGGGGGCACGGTTTTTCTCGATGAGATTGCCGACATCAGCCTGAAGACGCAAACCGACCTGCTGCGCGTTCTCCAGGAAAAGGAGATTACGCGCGTGGGCGGCAACCAGGCCATCAAAGTGGATTTCCGCGCCGTCGCTGCCACCAACAAGGATCTGACGGCGCTGGTGAAAGAGGGGACCTTCCGCCCCGACCTTTACTACCGCCTGGATGTCTTCGGCATCACCCTGCCGCCGCTGCGGGAGCGCAAAGAGGACATTCCGCTGCTCATCGATCACTTCCTGCGCAAGTATTCGCGCGCCATGAACAAGCGCTTCACCGGCATCAGCCGTACGGCCCTCGAGGTCCTGATGAATTACCAATGGCCGGGCAACGTCCGGGAGTTGGAAAATGCCATCGAACGCGCGATGGTGATTGGGCGCGAGCCGGAAATCCAAGCCGCGGATTTCCCCCTCCAGGTCTCCACGCCCCCCGCGCCGGAGGGCAGCATGGCGCTCGATGACGTGGAGCGCGGGCACATCCTGCACGTGCTCGAAGCTTGCGATTGGAACCAGACGCGGGCGGCCAAGGCACTGGGCATCGATCGCGTGACCCTTTATAATAAGATCAAGAAATACGGATTCCGGAAGGCGAACGCGGTCGCATGAGAATTATTTCCCTGATGCCGGTTGGACGAGTCGACCGCGCCCTGCTGGAACCTCTCGCCGAGGGACTGACGCAGCGGCTGCGGGTGGCTTGCTCCATTCAACCCGACGGCCTGGAGACCGAGTTCGCCTTCAATCCCCTGCGCCGGCAATATCACTCCACTGAGATCCTCAAAAAGATTCTCCGGCGGCCGCCCGGCCCAACCTGGAAGGTGTTGGGAGTGACGGAAATGGACCTTTACATTCCCGTGCTCACCTTCGTGTTCGGGGAAGCGCAGCTCGCGGACGGCGGAGCGGTGGTCTCCACCCATCGCCTGCGCCAGGAGTTCTACGGCTTGCCCCACGACCCCGAACTCCTCCGCGAGCGCCTGCTGAAAGAGTCTCTCCACGAACTGGGCCACACCTACGGCCTGCGCCATTGCGCGGATTATACCTGCGTGATGAGCGCCTCCAACGGCGTCGAACGCATCGACCTGAAACGCGCCGAGTTCTGCCCCGCCTGTGCCCAGCTCATGCCGACAGATGAACTTTGAACCCCAGCCCCGGAGGGGCGGCATGCCCGTAATGTCGCAGAGAAAAAGCCCACCGCCATGAGAGCAGCGCGCGGTTACCTGTTCGCACCTTCTCAGGGAATCACCTGGAAGGCCACGTTGCTGGCCGGCAGGGGGCAGGGTTATCATCGCTCCCGATCGACGCATGCGTCCTTGGTACCGGGAGAAAAGCGCTTGGGGATTGCACCGGAAGGCTAAAAGCCGCATCCCGCCGGGCAGGAGATAAGTGGCTCTTGGAGACATGGCGGCAAAGGCGCCGGCGTCGGATGCCTGGCTGAGATTCGCCGTCCGAAAATAACCCACCCCCACCGCTGCCGGCAACGTTCCGAGGACAGCCCCCCAGCGTGGACGGCTTGTAGCGGCGAGTTTACCTCGCCATGGGGCGGCGTAAAGCCGCCTCTACATCCAACTGAACCAGTGCCAAACATCTATCAAATCTTTGTCGCTAACCACATAAATCAAAGTATTTTCCCATGGCAAGTTAATTTATTAAAGATTGTACTTGACAAAATTAATCTAATGGCCTAATCTGCTTACGTAAGTTGAGGTCATCCATGGATATCTCAAAAACCAATTGCCCCGATTGCCATCGCCCTTTGAAGATTGTTCGCATGGATTGCCCATCTTGTGGCATGTCGATGGAAGGCGAGTTTGAGGTTTCTCCGCTCGCCCAGCTTTCTTTGGAGGACCAGACCTTCGTTATTGCGTTCGTACGCTCGCACGGATCGATCAAAAAGATGGAAAGCCTGTTTGGCATCAGCTACCCGACGGTGAAGAACCGCCTGAATGCCATCAGCGCCGCGCTCGACAAAAGTTTCCAAGCGCCCAGTCCGAATCTCTACGTCCTCGAACAGCTTTCCCGGGGAGAGATCAGCGTCGAGGAAGCGCTGGAAAAACTCTCGTGACCACTTAAGGAGGAAACACCATGTCACTCGAAACCAAGAAAGTCCTGGAAATGCTGACCTCCGGTCAGATCACCGCCGGCGATGCGGAAAAACTCCTGGAAAAACTGGGGGCGAGCAGCCCCGCCCCCGCCACGCCTACGGCTTCCGAGGAAGCTACGGGGACAGCGCAGAAACCCCGCTTCCTGCGCATCGTCGTGGACAAGCCCGCTAGCGACGACCAGGTGAACATTCGCGTCCCGCTGGCCATGTTGGGGAGTGGAATCAAACTTCTGGCCATGCTTCCGCCCAAAGTCAGTGAACGGCTGGCCGAGAAAGGCATCGACCTCTCCAACCTCCGCAGTTTGCCGCCTGAGGAAAAGTTGGAACTCCTGAGGAACCTGCACGTCGATGTGGACAGCAAGAACGGGGAAAAAATCCGCATCTTTTGTGAATAATCTGGGGGTGCGGCGCGGGGGTTACGATCGCGTCGACCGGGGGCAGACAGCTAAGCCGGAATTTCAAATTCCGCAAGGACCCATTGAGGAAACCGCCGGAAGGACCGGGTGACGAGCTTTCTTTCCTTTAGGGAAAACTCCCGGCAGCAACGTCCATGCCTTTGCGGCCCGCTATGGAAAATAGCGGTAAACCTCACGGCGGTGGAGCACTCTTACGAAAACGACCACTTCATTTTCAGTGGCCATACCGATACGGTAATCGCCAATCCTGACGCGGTAGTAGGCACCACCACCGCGCAATTTTTGGAGTCCGTGCACCTCGACCAAACTCTGTGCGGCCTCTACGTTAGCTATCAGGGTTTTGATTCGTTCCAAGAGGGCCTTGTCCTTCAGAGCTCGCAGGTCCCTGGCAAAACTCGCTTGGAAGCGAACCCTCAATGTCCGCCCTCAAGTAGGGAGAAGACCTCGTCGCGACTCACCTCTTCCGTGCGTCGGCCTTCCGCGATAGCACGGGCCAAGGCAATATCTTCCAGGGTCTCCTCGATCGCGTCGCGCAGGAGGTCTTTGCGTTCCTCCAGCACTTCCACGAGGGCAGTTTTGAAAAGTGCTTTTAGCTTCGCGTCGTCCATCGGGACCTGAGTCATCGGGGACTCCCTGCTTGTTATTATAACTGACCGCAAGTGACACAGCAAAGACCCATGCTTCGGGCACTGGGTCAGTTGGCTCTGTGGGCGCCGAGCCACACGGGTCCGAGACAGCTTGGAGGGGAAGGTAATCCGCCTTCCCCACCATTGCTCAACTGAGCTTACTTGGCTGCCGACTCAGGTTCAGTGGAGCCGCGGTGGCAGGTCCAGCAGGTGACGCGCATGTGGCCGCCAAAGTTGTCTTTGTTAATCCCCCGCGCCATCAGAATCATTTCTCGCGCCGTCGGCTTCTCGGGCTTGTCGTCCTTATCAAACGCATCCTGAACGTGGCAGAAGTCGCACTTTACGCCCAGGGAGCGCGTGAATGACTGCATGGTCTGCAACAAGTCGGGGGCAGGCATGCCCTTAAAGACCTGAATGTTCTTGTAAACTTCCTCCGCGGGTTTGGGCGGCTGGAGCGGCTCCCAATCGGCCTCGGGCTGCTTCTCATAGACAATCGTATCTTCGCGGGGCGGACGGTCGCCGAACTGGCGGGTGGAATGATCGGTAAGAGTTTGCCCGTCGGGAGATAGGGTCCAAACCTCGTTGATGTGGATATCGCCGCGGTCGGTCTTCCCCACGGAGTCGATGGCCAACCCGCCATCCTTCCAGTGGACGCTACTCTTCAGAGTGAAAACCAATGCCTCGTTGCTGTTGTCGTCCGAACCAATACGGAAATGCGACGCCTGAATCTGGTCGCCCATCTGCGAAAGCGCCCGCGTGCTGATCGTGAGGTCGTCGCCCTGCTGCACAATCTTCACGCGGCGATTGGTCGCGGGCGGGCCCTGGACGTGGCTCTTGTCCGGGTTCGCTTTCCAAATGCCGGAAAGGTTCGGAGTGGATTCCTGCGAAATCGCCTGAACGGCCCCCAACACCGTCAGTGCTAACAACAGATAGCGAACTCTCCAAATGGGGTGAGCGAATGTCTTCATCAGCGCCTCCTGCGCGGGCGTGAGCTGCGTTTGTTGGCTTAAGACCTGGCCCAATTTTCGATAGCGCTGAGATTCTAGCATTGATTGCCCGTTCAGGCATCTGGATTCATGCGCCTGGATTCATGTGCACTCGTTGTAGGGGTACGGTTTGCCGTACCCTCTTCATTTTTTTCGAACGACAGAAGCAAGGGGGTACGGCAAGCCGTACCCCTACAATCCATTAATTCGCGCTGGCGCACGCGAATGGAATTGTTATGATATCTTCTCGCAATGTGAGAAACAATTGACGATGGCCGATCCACCATTGTCGATTGACGATGGTCGGTGGCCAGCAGAAGATGATTTCCTTGTTTCCAATCGGCAATCAACCATCGGCAATCGACAATATCCTGAGGGGGAGAGCTTATGTCCTATCCAAAACCCAGTCGGCGTTCGTGGGCAGAGCCCTGGAAGATCAAAGTGGTCGAACCCATTCGCATGACCACGCTTCCCGAACGCGAGGAGTTTATCGCGGACGCGGGCTACAACACCTTCCTGCTGCGCTCCGAGGACGTCTACATCGACCTGTTGACCGACAGCGGCACCAATGCCATGAGCGACCGCCAGTGGGCGGGCATGATGCTGGGCGACGAAGCCTATGCGGGCAGCAAGAATTTTTACAACTTATGGGAGGCTGTAACCGAGTATTATGGATATAAGTATCTCGTTCCCACGCATCAGGGGCGGGCCGCCGAGCACATCCTGTCGCGAATCATGATTCACCCCGGCGACATCATTCCCGGCAACATGTACTTCACCACCACGCGCCTGCACCAGGAACTCGCCGGGGGCACGTTCGTCGACGTGATCATTGATGAAGCGCACGACCCCGCCAACCCCCACCCTTTCAAGGGCAACGTGGACCTGGCCAAGCTCGAACGCGTCATCCAGGAGGCCGGCCCGCGCCAGATTCCTTATGTGTGCATCGCGGGCACCGTGAATATGGCGGGCGGACAACCGCAATCCATGGAAAACATGCGCGCCGTTCACGAGCTGTGCCGGCGCTATGAAATCCCCGTGGTGCTTGACGCCACGCGCGCCGTGGAGAATGCTTATTTCATTCAACAGCGCGAGCCGGGGTACCAGTCGAAGAAAGTGGCCGAGATTTTGAAGGAGTACTGCTCGTACACCGACACGAGCACCATGAGCGCCAAGAAAGACGCCCTCGTCAACATCGGCGGCTGGCTGGCCACCAACCACCAGGGCTTATTCGAAGAAGCCCGCAATATGGTGGTGATCTACGAGGGCTTGCACACTTACGGCGGCCTGGCGGGGCGCGACATGGAAGCCATGGCGCGCGGCATCATTGAAAGCGTCGAAGACGACCACATCCGCGCCCGCGTCGGCCAGGTGGAATATCTCGGCAATCACCTGCTCGACTGGGGCATCCCCATCGTCAAGCCCATCGGCGGGCACGCGGTTTTCCTGGACGCCAAGGCCTTCTACCCGCACCTTCCCCAGGCGCAGTACCCGGCCCAGGCGCTCGCCTGCGATGTCTACATCGACTCGGGCGTGCGCACCATGGAGCGCGGCGCCGTCTCCGCCGGACGCGATCCCAAAACCGGCGAAGAACACTTCCCCAAACTGGAACTGGTGCGCGTCACCCTTCCCCGCCGCGTCTACACGCAAGCCCACATGGACGTGGTGGCGGAGTCGGTGCTGGAAGTCTACGAGCACCGCGAACAAGCCCGCGGCCTGCGCATGACCTACGAGCCTAAATATCTGCGCTTCTTCCAGGCAAGGTTTGAGCGAACAGAATGAGGTGAGAGCTATGACCTGGTATCGTGGTGCCACTCCCGTTGGCGTGCCTTATCGCAATTGTCGAAACTGAGACGCGCTGATCCCAAGCTGGCGTAGGATTTTGAAGAAAAGCGGTGGGCCAATTTCCCGGCCGCCGTGGAGAGGAATCGTCACGGCCCGGCCGTCTTGGTGATTCCAGCGCTCATGACTTCCGGTTTGTCTTGTCTTGGAGAAACCCAAGCGGCGGGCGACTTCCTGAAATTCCCGCGCGGTTGCGCTAGGCATGAACGATCTCAGTGGTGTCCGCAGGGAGTTGCAAACTCCTCTCGCGGTATTCTTCGGCAACCATCTCAAAAACTCTGGTGAGCTCGGCAAGGGCTTCTTCGCGGGTGGGCATCAAGGCGTAACAACCCGAGATGGCAGGAATCTCCGCCACCCACGATCCGTCTTCCTGCGAATACAGAATTGTCTTATAATCGTCAATCTTCATTGCCGCTCCTCAATTGTCTTCCCAAGTATAGCATAGCCCCTCGCCTTCTCTATTCTACGGCGCGGCCTCGCCATCGTGGGCGAGGACTTTGCGGCAGATGCGAATCAAGCGGCTATGGGGTATGGTCTGGTCCGCGTTCAGCATGACCAGTTCACCTTGGCGGAAGCTGCTGTAATACCAGCGCGCGAGCAGGCTGAGGTGTTCCCACGGCGGCAAGGGGGGCGGGGCCGGCCGGCTGGGTTCCCCGGCGAGCGATTCCATCACGTCGTGGAGTTGGCGGTCGAGCGGAGTGGGATTGGGCGCGTTTTCATCGAGCGATAGCGCCGAAGGGCCGCGAATCTCCCCGCCGATGATGCGGAAGAAGACCACCGATTTCGCCTCGGCCGCCGGCAATACCATCACGGCGTGGAGGTCGCGCAGATTCCTTACCAGGTCGGACCTCTGGCGCAGTACTTCGTTCAGTTTTTCGATGCGGTGGTGGGTCTTGGAAGCCTGCTCGAATTCCAGCGACTCGGAAGCCTGGGCCCGCTCCGCCTCAAAGGTGCGCTGGAGGGATTTGCCTTGCGAATCCAGGAACTCCACGACCCGTTGGACTTCGCCCTGATACTCAGCATCCGTGCATCCGGCAAAGCATGGCGCCAGACACATGTGAAGCTGCGAGTAAATGCATCCGGGATGGGAAGGGTCCGGATTCAGCTCCTCCACGCAGCGGCGGATTTTGAAGAAGTCCAGAAACTCGCCGGCAAATCGCTCCGCCACGGCCATGGAAGGAAAGGGGCCGTAATAGAGCGAGCGGTCTCTGGTCATCCGCCGCGTGGGGTAGCAGCGCGGGAACCGGTTCTGCATTTTCAGTTTCAACAGCGCCGGGGGCTTCAAGCGCATCCGCTCGCGATACTGCCGTGCAAAGTAGTGCCGGTTCAGCAGGTAAAGAAGCCATGTACCTTCGAATGCCGAACCCACGAGTTCATATTCAACGCGCGCCGTGAGCTCGCGCAAATTCAGCATTTTGGAAATCGGCCTTCGGGCGGATAACAACCGCGCGAGTCGGCGGCGCAAATCGCGCGTGCGTCCGAGATAAGGCGCGGAAGGAACCCCCTCGCGAGGAGTTGGAAACAAGGCGAACACCACGGAACAGGAGGGGAGTCCTTCCAGGAAGGCGTCCGCCTCGGTACCGGCTTCGAACGGAGTGATAAAGCGAAGGTGCATAATGATCGATACGGCAGAAAGTGATTCTATCGGGGGGAGAAAGCGCAGGTCAAGGAGGGCGGCTGAGGGCCTTCGCCCAGATGGGTGGCAATCACCCCCGGCTCCAAAGCGGTGGACTTCCTCACAAGGTTTTGGTAGGCTGCTCAATGTGTTGTAGACTATGACTATAACACCTGATCTAATTGAAATGGCTCGCCCATCAACAAGATGGTCTTACCCGGCAGGGTGACCACACTTGCAGGGCGCGGCGGTGCTGAATGGAAATTCGATTCTGGGGCGTACGAGGCTCCACCCCCACTCCCGAGCCTCGGAACTCCCGCTACGGCGGCAACACTTGTTGCCTGGAAGTTCGTCTGGCCGACGGCACCTTGATCATCCTGGATGGCGGCAGTGGGATGCGAGGGCTGGGCAAGAGCCTGGAGGCCGAATTTGGTGAGCGGCCCATCCAAGGTTTTCTATTTCTAACCCACTTTCATTGGGATCACATCCAAGGGATTCCTTTCTTCCTGCCGCTCTACCGGCGGGGGAACCGGTTCCAGTTTTATTCGGCGTTGCGGACCAGCTCCGGGCTGAAGGACGCCATTGAAGGTCAGATGGCCAAACCTTACTTTCCTGTGAACATGGGGGTGATGGGGGCGCGACACCGCTTTTCCAAGCTGGGCGCGCAGCCGGTCAGCTTGCCGGGAGGAACCGTGCGCACGGCTCCCCTGAACCATCCCCAGGGTTGTGCGGCCTTTAGGATTGACGCGGACGGCGGGGCGTTCGTCCTCGCCACCGACACCGAGCCCGGATCGCCGGTCCACGATCGAGCCCTCCGCGATTTGGTCCAAAACGCCGATGTTCTGGTGTACGACGCGCAGTACACTCCGGAACAATTGGCGGGGGAAAAGAAAGGCTGGGGACACAGCTCCTGGTTGGAAGGAGTTCGCATTGCGCAAGAGTGCAAGGTGAAGAAGCTGATCCTCTTCCACCACGACCCCGATAGTGATGATGCCTATGTGGACGGTCTGGTGATGCGGGCCCGGCAGGAGTTTCCTGACACCTGGGCCGCGAATGAAGGGCTGAACATCTCCCTTCCCACTGGCGCCATCACTCATGCCATGCCGATCGGCGGCTGCGAGCGCCGAGCGGAACGGCGGTATCAGGTGGAGTTGCCGTTGCGCGTCACGTGGAGCGATAAAGAAGGCAAGCCGCGCGCCAGCGAGGGGCTGGCGAAGGACATTTCCCGGGCCGGCATCTCTTTTGTGGTTCCCACCATGATACACGCCGACGAGCCGGTGCGCTTGGAACTCGTGCTCCCCGATGAGATTACCCACCGCGGCGAACTCCGGATACAGCTTTTGGCGCGGCCCGTGCGGCAGGAAAAAACGGACAAACCCATGCGCGAACATGCGGCGGGCATTTCTGTGGGAGCAGCCCTCGACGGCGCCGAGGGCGAGCCGCCTATTCCCCGGACTTCCCCCTCGCGCTAGCCCGGCAAGTTTGGTGAGGGCTTATTGGACCGCGGAAAGAAAGGGGCGAGTTTGTCGTAAGTGGCCAGAAGGTCTTCCGGCTGGACGCGTGTCTCCCCCACCACGGTCATGAAGTTCGCGTCGCCGGTCCAGCGGGGCAGGAGGTGAAGGTGCAAGTGGTCCGCCACGCCCGCCCCGGCGCTCCTTCCTAAATTCATGCCAAGGTTATATCCTTCGGGATTATAGCACGCTTGCAATGCCGATTGGAGCCGTTGCGCCAACTCCATCATCTCGGTCAGGGTATCCACGGTGATCTGATCGAGGTTGGCCACGTGGGCATAAGGAATCACCAGCATGTGGCCGGTGGTATAAGGATAAAGGTTGAGCAGGACGAAGTTGCTCCGCCCGCGGTACAAAACGAGATGTTCGCGGTCGCGCGCAGGGTCCATTCCCCCCTGCTGACAGAACGGGCACCCTTTACCCTTGCCGGCCTGGCTGACGTATCGATATCTCCAGGGACTCCACAAGTAATCCATAATTTCCGCAAGCCCCGACAGGGGGGACACGGACTCCTAGGGAGTCGCCGGGTTCGGGGCCACGGGCGGGACAGACGGCGGAGCCGCAGAACTCTCCGTGGATGGGGAGGTATTCACCAAGTCCTTCAATTCCTTGCTGGGTTTGAAATAGGGAATCTTCTTCGCGGGCACGTCCACGCGCGCGCCGGTTTTGGGATTTCGCCCGATGCGGGGCTTGCGTTGGCGGGTACGAAAACTTCCAAAGCCGCGAATCTCGATCTTGTCCCCGGCCTTGAGCGACTTCACAATACTGTCAAAAATGGTTTCGACAATGATCTCGGAATCCTTGCGGCTCATTTCCACCACCCGCGAAACATCCTCGATCAATTCGGCTTTCGTCATAGTAGTAATCTCCTGCTGCGAGGGTTGCTGGTATCTTGCCCTGCCACTTCTGATTATGGAACTATTGCCGCGTTCTCACCCGGTCCGTCGCCGGCCGGCCACAAGATTGCCCCGTGGTCTTCCACCCAAACTCTTCCCCCGTACGGCGTCTTACCCATCCGCAGCTTAGGTTAACTGGTAAGGGGTGATGCCGGCGGAAGACAACGCTTGCGCCATGGTCGACAAGCTTTCGGGCTCTTTCGCTTTGGGGGCCACCGGCTCAGGGCGTGGAGGAGGCGGCGGCGCCGCTTCCTTCATGCTCAAACCAATCTTCCGGTCCCCGGGATTCAAACGAATGATTCTAAAATCGTGCTCGCTTCCCACCTCGAGTTTGGCATTCCCGCTGCCGCCCTGCGCGTTCCCCATTTCCGAGACGTGGCACAGGCCTTCGATCCCTTCCGCCAGCTCGATGAATACTCCAAAGGAGACTTGCCGGGAAACTTTGCCGTGAATCACGTCACCCACATGGACCTTGGCAAAGAAATTCTGCCAAGGATCCTCTTCCAGTTGTTTCAACCCCAGAGCCAGCCGCCGATTCCCGGGGTCCAAGGCCAAGACGACCGCATCAACCTTTTGACCTTTCTTCAAAACCTCGGAGGGGTGCTTGATATTGCGATTCCAGGATATGTTGGTCAGATGAATTAAACCATCCACCCCGTCTTCGATTTCCACAAAGGCGCCGAAATCCGTCAGGTTCCGCACTCGACCATGCACGACCGCGCCGACGGCATACTTCTCCTTTACCATGGTCCACGGGTCCGGGAGGCTGGCTTTAAGACTCAGGGAGATCCGGCGCTTGGCCAGATCAACTTCCAGAACCCCCACGTCCACGTGGTCGCCCATGGTGAGAATCTTGGAGGGATGGCGGAGGCGTTTGCTCCAGCTCATTTCCGAGATGTGGACGAGCCCCTCCACCCCGGGCTCGAGCTCCACGAAAGCTCCGTAATCCGTAAGGCTCACGACGCGGCCGGTGACCCGGTCGCCCGCATGATAGGTGTGGGGCACCATCTCCCAGGGGTCCGGGGAAAGTTGCTTCAGGCCCAGCGAAACGCGCCCCTTTTCGACGTCGTGCCGCAACACCTTCACGCGGATTTCCTGGCCGACTTGCACGACTTCCGAAGGGTGGGTCACCCGCCCCCAGGCGAGGTCAGTAATGTGCAGGAGTCCGTCAATGCCTCCCAGGTCCACAAACACGCCATAATCCGCCAGATTCTTGACCTTTCCCACGACCTCAGTGCCTTCGATCAGGCGCGCCGCCAATTCGCTCTTTTGGCGATTGAGTTCTTCTTCCAAGGCCAACTTGCGGCTGACCACCAGGTTGTTCCGCTTGCGGTTGATCTTGATGATCTTGCAGGTGATCTCCTGGCCCTTCAACTCGTCAACGTTGCGGTGCGCCCGGACATCGGCGTGTGAGGCAGGGAGAAAAGCCTGCACTCCCACGTCCACGGTCAAGCCACCCTTGATGCGGTCGATCACTCGCCCGGTGATCGTGGTTTGTTCCTGGAAAGCTCGCTCAATATTTTCCCAGACCTTGCGGCGCGCCGCCTTTTGATGCGAGATCTCAACCCGCCCCGTCTCCACATCATACTTCTCGATCCAGATTGGCACCGTGTCGCCCGGCGCGACGCCGATCTGACCCTCACTATTCAGGAATTCAGAGACAGGGGCGGTAGCTTCCGTCTTCAGCCCAAGGTCAACGACGACCTCTCCGTCCGCTACCTTCAGGACTTTACCCTGCACAACCTCTCCGGCCACAAGGGGCGCCGCCGAAAGGGTCTCCATACCGGCCAGCAGGTTTGACATCTCACTGTTTTCGGGGGTGCCAGAGCTGGGCGTGCTCACTTCCGCGGGTTGTTCAAGGTCAGTTCCAACCTCCTGCAAGCTGCGATTCTCCTCCAAGGACATCACCGTGCCTCCCTCTTAGTGCCCGACGCAGACTAACAGGAAAGGCTCATTCTACCCCCGCATCCAAACCGAAGTCAATCGCACCTGCCTCAGAATTCTATTCGCGCGTGAAAGGCGATCATGCGCGGTGCATTGTCACCGCCCAAGCCAACCCCCAGCAGGCCGGTGGGAGGAGAGGTGGTGTAGGTGAACGCCCCGAACCCTGTTTGGGTACCCGGCTTTCCCGGAATACCGGCCAAAACCAAGCTGGGAAGGCCGAAATTCGGATGGTTGAACACATTGAAGAACTGCCCTTCCAGTCTTAGTCTCACGCGCTCCGTCAGAGGAAACGACTTGGTAAGGTAGAGGTCACTCCACAGGAAATCCGGGCCGCGCAAGGCGTTGCGGCCCAGCGTTCCAAATTGGCAATTGGCGGGACTGTCGCCGCCCGCGCAGGCTCCGGTGCTGGGGTCGACGGCCGAGACAAAGGCATCCGGGTTGAGCCACTGGACCGTGCCGGGCTGCGTCACCCCAGCAATTGTCCTCTTTTCATACAGCGGCGCACCGGGAACAACGCTCGCGAATTGGGGTCCGCTCCCCTGCACAACCCCATGACCCCCGTCGGAATAAGGGGTGCTCACCACCGAGAAAGGGATGCCACTATGCCAGAACGCCGTGCCCGACACCTGCCATCCGTTCAATGCGTAACCCAGGCGATGGCTTCGCACCAAGGCCGGCAAGGCATAGACGTATTGGCCGGTGAGGTTCTGTCGAATGTCGTAGTCGCAGGGACCCTTGTCCCGAGCCAGCTCACCCGGCAAGGGGGAAAGAATCCCCCCGGCGGAAAACTGAAGGAATCCACCATTGGAGACTTCATCCCGGCAGCGGCTCAGTGTGTAGTTTATTTGTCCTTTGAGACCGCGCCCCAAACGCCGGTCTGCGGTCAATTGCAGCCCGTGGTAACGGCTGTCGGCGCCGGTGGATAGCTGCGTCACCGCCCCAAATCTGGGGTCCGTCGGCTGCAAGTAAGGGAAAGGAGCAAAGCAGCCTGGGCAGACCGTTTGGTAACCGTTTTCTTGGGTGAGGTACGGCTGGTTCAAGGCGCGAGTGCCGACGTATTGGGCGTGTAAGCTGGACGTGCTTCCAAACTGGTGCTCGATGCCGAAACTCCACTCTTGGAAGTAGGGCGCGTGCAGCTCGCCGCCCGGCGCCGCAGTCATCGCCACGGGTGGAAGGCACGCCCCAAGGTTGGCTTGCGATGACGCGCAGGAAAGCTCGCCACGGGCGAATCCCGAAGTGAAAGCCTGATTGGCGGCCACCGTGGCGTCAATGGCGCTACCCGGCACTCCAGGGGCAATGCCCAACCCTCCCACAGTACCGAGCAAACCTCCCTGGAACGTCTGCACGTACGGGGGGTTCATGCCCAGAGTATCAGCGACGCTTCCCGGCAGGATATCGCTGAAAATCCCAAAGCCGGCGCGAAGCACGGTGTGGGGTGTGAACTGCCAGGCGATGGCGGTTCGCGGCTGGACGATCGCCAGGGGCGTGGAAGCGAACAGATTGCCGAGGCGCGTTTGGATCGCCGCATTCAGGGGCTGATCGACATCATGCGAAATCGAGCCGAACGATCCGCGCAGGCGCGCAACCTCCTGATGTGGATCAAGGGGATTGGAATTGAAAGTATCGCGAATGCCGAAAGTCCAGGTCAGATGGGAAGTCACCTTCCAAGTGTCCTGCGCGTAGAGATCCAGATTGAGGAAGTTAAAAGGCTGATTTGCCGCCTCGGGGAAGGTCTTGGATGCGGTGGATGCGACCCCGTAAATGAATTGCGGCAAGGTGGTATAGGTAACCGTAGGAACCGTGCCCTCGCCGAAGTCGTAATCATTCAGGCGAAAAATTCGGGTGTTGGTGCCGAAACGGAATTCGTGGGCCCCGTGGCTCCAGGCCAGGTTGTCATTAATAAAGAAGCGCGTCGCGCGCCTGCCCTGAAGCCACGTATTGTCAAGACCTCCGATCGTCGTGAAGGGTGCGTTGGCTCCTTGACCCTGCAAAACCATGGGGAATGCGGAGAGCGTTTTCTGTAGGTCGGTAGGGGCGAACAAGCTCGCGTACCAGGAAAACGCCGGATTGAAGTAGTTCACAAGATTCTGTGAAAACACATGCGTGTGCCCGGCCGCGAGGGAGTACAGCGGCTGCGGCGAGACGGCATCAAACAACGGGTTGATGGGGTCCGTATAGGCCGCTTGCACGCCGGTATCCGATTGAAACCTCAACCAGAGCATATTCTTATCGCTGAGGTTGTAGTCGACGCGCGCCGTCTGCACCTGCTCGTGATCATCGCTGGAATGCGAAATGCTCTGCCGGTTGGCGCAGCCATTTCCGTTTGCGGGAACGCCTGATGCCGTGCTGCCATCGGAATTGAAGGGACACCCCAGGATGGCAAGAGGCGTTCCGCCGGTGTTTCCATAGAGCGAAAACATCTTTTGATAAAACGGCACCAGTTGCGGCGCCGCCGGATAGCTCGAGCCGGTTATGGCATCCGTTCCACCCAGCGGCAGTTGTTGCAAAACGTAGTGCTGGAACGCCTGGGTGGGTACGGTGGTGGGCGTGACAATGGGCAAGGCAATGCGCACCCATTCGCTGTCGAAGAAGAAAAACATCTTGTCGCGCACGATGGGGCCGCCCAAGCTGCCCCCAAAATGGTTCACGGTCGATCGGGGCTGGTGATTTCCCGGCGTGGCGTTGGTGAAAAAATCCGCCGCGTTCAGCAATGACCCATTCCAAATCTCGTAAAGGTCGCCGTGCAACCGGTTGGTACCGGACTTGGTGACATAGTTCACTTGCGACGCTCCGTATCGTCCCTGGTCCACGGAATAGGACAGGGTATTAACGGTGACTTCGGAAACTGAGTTGAGCCCAAGGACGAGGTTGGTTGAGAGCCCGCTGTTGAGGTTAGTGAGCGGGTCATTGGTCTCGAGCCCATCGACGATATAGCCATTGGACAGCGCGGGCAGCCCATTAAATTCCACGTTTCCGTACCCGTTCGTCCCTCCGACAAAATCATTGCTGCTCCCGGCTGTATTGACCAGCGCGCCAGTGGCAAATTGCAGCGGGTAGGTCAAATCTCCACCCGGATTGGGAAGATCTTCAAGCGCCGGAGCGCTCAGCGTGGCCGAGGTGTTGGCGTCTTCCGGATTAATCAGGGGAGCAACCCCGCTGACTTCAACGGTCTGCTGGGTGGAAGCAATTTTCAGGACGAAATTGACCGTTTGCTTTTGCCCCAGACCCGCCACCACGTGGTCACTTTGCTGCGGTTCAAAGCCTGCCGCTTCCAGTTTGACGGAGTAAGTGCCCGGCCGCAGTTGCGGGAAATTGAAGCGGCCCTCATTGTCCGTCCGCGCGCGGCGTTCGAGACCCGTCTCGGTATTCACGATCGTCACGCTGGCGCCGGGAATGGCCGCCTGCGTTGCGTCGGCCACTTGCCCAACAATGGCGCTGGTGGTTTCACCCTGCGCCCGCGCTTTGGAGGGGGAAAAGATGTAAGCGCTCACGAGGAGAAGACAGAGAGCAACCATCGGCACGATTCCGTGACTCCGCCACCTCCCGGTGGGCGCTATCGAAGACTTGCACGGTTCAAACTTTTCATGTGTGTTTATCATAGCTACCTTCTATGGGTAAACCACAGTTAACTATAATTGATTGCCCATAGTCAAGCCTTTTTTACCTACCGGTTTAATCCGCCCATCTGCTAGGATGGAGCAGGACGGATTTCACCACAGAGACACAGAGAGCACAGAGAGGGGTACCACTGCTTCCGCCCTTGGCCAAGAGTCTTTCTTTGTATCTGTTCTCCGTGCTCTCTGTGTCTCTGTGGTGAGCTCTTTTGTTTACGTTGCGCAGTGATTTTAGAAATGCGTAGAACACGAGGCGAAGCATGGAACTCACGGTCTCAAAAGAAGACTACTTGAAAGCCATTTCCGAGGCGGAGGCCGAAGAGGGCGCGGTGATTGCTGCTACCATTGCCCGCTGGCTCCAGGTGAGCGCCCCCGCGGTGGCACTGGCGTTACGGCGGCTGCGCCGCGACAAGCTGGTGACGGTTGACCGCAAGGGCCGGATCGCATTGACCGCGGCGGGGCGCGGGGTGGCTGACAAGTTGCGCATCCGCCACCACCTCGTCGAGCGGATGCTCCACGAAATGCTGGGAATCGAGTGGTACAAAGTCCACGATGAGGCCGAGCGGCTGGAACACGCCATCTCTGAGGATGTGGAGCGAAGGTTAATCGATATGCTTGGCGCGAGCGGCCGCTGTCCCCATGGCAGCCGGCTCAATAAGAGCGCCCAGGCTTTGCGGAAGCTGGGTTTGCAACTGTTGTGGGAAGCCCCGCCCGGGACGCGAGTCACGGTGGATAGCATGCACGAACGGGATCGAAAATTGCTGGAATACTTCGATGGGATGGGGATCCGGCCCGGCGTTCACCTCGAGGTCCTTGATCGAAATTATGATGGGACCCTGAGCCTGCGTCTGGGTAAGAAGACCACCATCTTGGGTGAGGCCGCCGCGCGCAGGGTCTGGGTGTCGCTGGATCGCTAATCCCGCCGAAAGCGTGGGGCCACGGCATAGTTCAATTGCACGAGAAAAATGAAGGCGATGCTGCGATAGGTATTGATGGCGCACCGCAGGGCGCCGGGGGCATAGAGCGCCTGGGCAATCAAAATGCGGCGACAGATGGCCGCGGGGACGAATGGCAGTCTTACGCCGGGCGAGTTACTCGCCGCGAAATTTGTTGCCCACTTGCTTAACGGCCTTGCGGAAGTCGTCGGAACTCATTTCCACTAGCTTGCACATTTCGTAGAGCCGCGACCGCAGCGTGACCCCCAACTGGTTCAGAGTGTAATCCAGATCGGGCAGCTCTTCGCCGGAAGGCTGGCGAATTCCGCGCCGCCCGGAGGCGTCGCGCGAAAGCAAGGTGGTGGTGATGAGGGTCACTTTCTTATAGTTATAGCGCCAGTTGATAATATGGTGCAAGGTCTCCTTCACCCAGTCACTGGGGTTGGAGCCCGCCAACTCGTCGAGCAAAAGGACCTCCGCATCCAGGACCGGCTGGAGGACCCCGAGCTCCGTGTTCTGGGTTCCGGGATTGTAGCTATCACGGATGGTCTTCAGCAAATCGTGGAAATCATAGAAGAGGCATTCCACCCCTTTGCGCAAAATCAGTTCGCGCAGTATCGCCACGGCCAGATGGGTTTTCCCCACGCCCGTCGGTCCCACAAAGAGCAGGCCAAAATCCGTGGGATATTCCTCCACAAATCTTGTGGCGGTAAATTTCGCCCCCCTCAAACTGGGGTTCTCCTGATCGGTGCCCGGGATTTTGCGCACGCCAAAATTCTCGAGTTCGCAGTGCTCATAACGGGGCGGGATGCGCGCCTGCTTCAAAAGCAGCTCTGAGCGCTCGAGATTCTGGCAATCGCACGGCGCGACGCGCCGGACGCCGTTCACCTCGATGGGTTTCCATCCCGTTCCGTCACACTGGGGGCAGTCCTTTTGGGGCATGGTCCTTAATCCAGGTATCAGGTGTCAGGTATCAGGTGCCAGGAAAGCATAAGGGATGATAGTTAATGTGTAAAGTGTGAAGGCGGATTCCAATTGACCTCACGCTACCTTCAGCCAAAGCGAATGCCGACGTGCGTTGGGCTGGAGTTTGTATCGCCCCAGAGTTCAACTTTATACCTTACCCCACGCTCCAGCCGAAAAACCAGTGAGTCAGTCGGCGAAACGATAGTGTATTTTCCAGTCTCGGGCTCAGCGAGTGAAACCGAATTCTCACCCTCCCTCAGGGTCAATGCCCAGATTTGAGGGGTTCCAGAATTCGCCTTGATTTCCCATATTATGGCGTGTGTTTGCTCGTTGGTTAGGCGAACGCGAACAATGGTTGTGGGGTATTCTGCCAATGTAGCGACATCAATGACGACGGTCTCTCGCCGATCTCCCCGATATTTTACTCTAGCGGGCGGCTTAGTGCATGAATCAACGACGCACAGGACTGCCAGGACGGTCGGTAAGACCAGCCCAACACCTATTGCAATTTCCCTTCTTACTTTGCTTGGTAATTTGGAGTACGGATGAAAATATAGCATGCCCCCTCACCCGGCCCGACCCGGCTGGTGAGAGCGCCGGTTGCGGTCCACCCTTACCAATTCGCAGCGCCCAGACCCTGGCACCTGACACCTGGCACCTGACACCTATTTCGCACGGCGGGAGCGAATCATCTGCAACGGCGTGATGCGCACCAGGGCATTCTGAATGCCTTCGCGCTCCTGCTCGGAGCGCGCCAGAAATTCCTTCTGCACGTAGTCGACAAAGGCCTGCATTTCTTCCTGCATCTGGCGCATGCGCCGGCGCATATTCATGATGATTTCGATCCCGGCCAGATTCACCCCCAGGTCGCGAGTGAGATTCAGGATGGTTTCGAGCTGCTCCAAATCCTCCGGGGTGTAAAGGCGCGTATTACCGTTGGAGCGCGATGGGATCAGCAGGCCCTCCCGTTCGTAGAGGCGTAGTGTCTGGGGATGGATGCTGTACATTTCGGCCACGGCCGAGATCATGTAGCCAGCCTTGCCGCGAGTTTTTCTGCCACGTTTGGCCATAAAGAACTCGAAACTCGAAATTGGAAAATCGAAACTCGAAATTCGGGGGCGATCTTCGATTTTCGAATTTCGAGTTTCGTCCTTCCCTAGGGCTTGGCGCCCGCTGCCTTCAAGTCCTTCCTGGGATCATCGGGGTTCAAGCGCGCGAGTTCGCGCAGGATTTCCTTGGTGCGCTCATCGGCAACGCGCGGCACCATGACCTGCACTTCCACAAACTCGTCGCCCCGCAACTCTCCCGAGGACTCCCGCAGCGATGGCGCACCCTTGCCGCGCAAGCGCAGCTTCTGCCCGCTTTGGGTGCCAGGGGGAATCTTGATGGTACTCAAGCCATCGGTGGTAGGAACCTGCACCTTAGCGCCCAGGGCTGCCTCGGTGATGGTGACGGGCAGCTTGACGTAAAAGTTATCGCCTTTGCGCTCGAATACCGGATGCGGCTCCACTTCCGTGACGATGTAGAGATCGCCCGGCGGGCCTCCCTGAATTCCGGCATTGCCTTTTCCCGGAACGCGCACGCGCGAACCCGTGTCCACCCCGGGAGGAATCCTCACGTTCAACGTTTCGGACGTTTGAATGGCGCCGGTGCCGTGGCATTTGGGGCAGGGCCGGCGCTGCTTGCCGGTTCCCCCGCATTGCGGGCAAGTTATCTCAAAGCGCATCGTGCCAGCCTGCTTCGTGGTCTTACCCGTACCGCCGCACTCCGTGCAGGTAATCGTCGGTCCGGGGATGGTTCCGGTGCCATGGCAATTACTGCACGCATCCTCGCGCGCCACCGTGATCCGCACTTGCGCGCCCCGGATGGCATCCCAGAAACCCAAGTGCATCCGGTATTCGATGTCGGAACCCCTTTCCGGCTCCTCGCTCGCCGCCTCGCGCTCGCCGCGAGAAAAAATCTGCGAGAAGATGTCGCGGAAGCCGCCACCAAAGCCGCCGCCCCGCCGTCCAGCTTCGCCGCCCAAATCATCCGCGTTGGAAAAGTCAAAATTGAAGTCCACGCCGGGTGGGGGCGAAGGCGCGGGGCCGGCCGAACCGGGGGGATACCCGCCGGGAGGGAGGTTGTCAGAATAGAATCCGTACTGGTCGTAAATCTTGCGCTTTTTCTCGTCGCTCAGGATTTCGTAAGCTTCCGAGAGTTGCTTGAATTTCTCTTCGGCGTTCTTGTTCCCGGGGTTCACGTCGGGGTGATGCTTGCGCGCCAGATGCCGGTAAGCCTTGCGGATCTCCTCCGGCTTGGCGTCGCGGCTGACGCCGAGCACTCCGTAATAATCTTTTTGTGTGCCAACGGGCATTTTCACGACCTGTGAATCCAGAAATCAGAACAACTTGCTCCACCCGCAAATCTACGATACCTTAATCAAGGGAGTGGGCCATGGGCCAGACGGTTGAAATTCCTGTCGATTTGTACAACAAATGGCTTCGCGCGGGCGAAGCGCTGGAGGATTGGCGCGATACCTTTGAAGATTTCCTTATCGTGAACAATCCCGGTCTGCTGCGCAGGCTCCGCAAGGCACGGCAGGAGCACCTGTCCGGAAAAACTCGCTCCTGGGAAGAGTTCAAGCGTGACTCTGCAATCTCGCGCCAACGCGCACGCTGAGCCCTTATTTCGCCTCCGTCCGTGCCTCCCCGATTATTTTGAGAATTCTTCCTACTACTTGATGTGAAGTTACCGGGCTGGGGGAGATGCCAAACCTCTATAAGGTCGAAACCACGCCTCGCTTTGAACGGGACTTCAACAAGCTGGACCGCCTGGTGGCGGAACGAATCAGGAAGAAAATTGACCATCTTGCCGCCCACCCGGAACTGGTCACTCAACCCCTTCGGAACCCGCCGCCCGACCTGGTGGGAATCCACAAGTACCGTGTGGGGGACTACAGAATTCTCCTGTGGATTGACCATCCGGCCCACCTTCTCACCCTTTACGCCGTCGCGCACCGGCGAGAAATCTATCGCGGTCTTTGAATTCCCGGCCAGGCGGCGAGCCACCGCCTGAAAACCGATGACGAACAACTGACCACGGACAGCTTCTTATCAATTCTTACTCATCTCCAAAATCGGACCGAGGTGGTCGGGGCACCGCGAGGCGATCCAGGCCTCCAGGTGCTTGCGGAGTTCCCTCCCCGCCACCAAGTCTAGATCCTCAGCTTCGATTTCCATGAAGTGCCGCCAATTACAAACCGGGCATTGGACGGGCACTTGGGTACGATGTTCCATAACGCAGTCCATAGTCCATAGTTGATAGTCAATAGTCGGAGAAGAGCGTGGCCGAAAAGTCGACAGTCGATGATTTATGGCCTACAGTCGAATCCGCTTAATCCGGGGGGCCGAGTAACGTGCCCCCCTCACTTGTGACTTTCGACTCTCGACTTTCAACTATCAACTATCGACTATCAACTTTTCTTCTTATCGTCGTCCACAACTTCCGCGTCGATCACTTCCCCTTCGCCCTTGGCTTTGCCTTGCGCGTCGCTGCTGGTGGGACCCTGTTGCGCCCCCCCTGCCCCTCCGCCCGCGCTGGCATCCGCAGAGGCCTTGGCGGAGGCCGCTTGCTTGTACATGGCCTCGGCGAGCTTATGGGAAGCCGTCGTCAGCTTCTCGACGGCCGCGGTGATCTTGGCCGTGTCGCCTTCCTGAATGGTCTGCTTCGCCTCTTCCAGCGCCGCTTCGATCGACTTGGCATCGCCCTCGGAGATTTTATCGCGATTCTCCTTGAGCAGCTTCTCGACCGAGTACACCATGGAATCGGCTTTGTTCTTGACCTCCACTTCCTCTTTGCGCTGCTTGTCTTCATCGGCGTGGAGCTCGCCTTCCTTGGTCATGCGCTCCACCTCGTCCTTGCTGAGGCCGCTGGAAGAGGTAATGGTGATCTTCTGCTCCTTGCCCGTCCCCATGTCCTTGGCGGAGACGTTCAGGATGCCGTTGGCGTCGATGTCAAAAGTCACCTCAATCTGCGGCACGCCGCGCGGGGCGGGAGGAATGCCAATCAGATGGAATTTGCCCAGCGTGCGATTGTCCTTGGCCATCGGCCGCTCGCCCTGAAGGACGTGGATTTCCACCGATGTCTGGCTGTCCGCCGCCGTCGAAAACGTCTCGGTCTTGCGCGTGGGAATCGTCGTGTTGCGCTGGATCAGAGGCGTCGCCACGCCGCCCAGGGTTTCCACACCCAAGGTCAGCGGGGTGACGTCGAGGAGCAGCAGGTCCTTCACCTCGCCGCCCAGCACGCCCGCCTGAATGGCCGCGCCCACCGCCACCACCTCATCCGGGTTGACGCCCTTGTGGGGCTCTTTGCCCCCGAAGAGGTCCTTCACGATCTGTTGCACGCGCGGGATGCGGATGGAGCCTCCCACCAACACCACTTCATCGATCTTGTCGGGAGTGACGCCGGCATCCTTCAACGCTTGCTTGACCGGGCCCACCGAGCGCTGGAAAATATCCTCGCACATCTGCTCGAAGCGTCCCCGCGTCAGCTTCATGGCCAGGTGCTTGGGGCCGGAAGCGTCGGCGGTGATGAAGGGCAGGTTGATCTCGGTTTCGAGCACCGTAGAGAGATCCATCTTGGCCTTCTCCGCCGCTTCCCGCAAGCGTTGCAAGGCCATGCGGTCCTTCGCAAGGTCAATGCCCTGGTCCTTTTGAAACTCCGCCACGATCCAGTCCATGACGCGCTTGTCGATGTCGTCGCCGCCCAAGTGCGTGTCACCGTTGGTAGACTTCACCTCCACCACGCCTTCCCCCACTTCCAGGATGGAAATGTCGAAGGTGCCGCCGCCAAAGTCATAGACGGCAATGGTTTCGTCCTTCTTTTTGTCGAGCCCGTAGGCCAGCGCCGCCGCCGTGGGCTCATTCACGATGCGGAGAACCTCCAGGCCGGCGATCTTGCCCGCATCCTTGGTGGCCTGGCGTTGCGCGTCATTGAAGTAAGCGGGCACCGTAATCACCGCCTGGGTAACCTTTTCGCCCAGATGCTGCTCGGCCGCATCCTTCATCTTCTGTAAAATCATGGCGGAGATCTCGGGGGGCGAGTACTCCTTGCCCAGCGCTACCACGCGCACGTCGCCATTGGGGCCCGAGACCACCTTGTAAGACACGGTCTTGATTTCGCTCTGGACTTCATTGTAGCGGCGCCCCATAAACCGCTTGATGGAATACACGGTATTCTCGGGGTTGGTGATCGCCTGCCGCTTGGCCACCTGGCCGACCAGCCGCTCTCCAGACTTCGTAAACCCTACCACCGATGGGGTCGTGCGACCGCCCTCGGGATTGATAATCACGGTCGGCTCGCCGCCTTCCATAACCGCCACAACCGAATTCGTCGTACCAAGGTCAATTCCTATAATCTTGCCCATAACGCCACCTACCTCCTCAATCGAATGGATAACCGCCCGCTTAATTCAACCCTCTTGCCTCCAAACAATTAGATGCAAGCCGGGCACCATTAGTCGCTGATTAGAATAAATGTTGAGCATGCCATTGTCAACATAAATTTTTTTGAATATTTAACCTGCTTGTTATGAATGAGATACTTTGACAATTCGCCTCTGATCTTGCTCAATGATAGCTCTTAAGGGGCTATCATGCTTTGTCAAGCCTTTTCAGGTGCAAAGCCATAGCGTTTCGGTTTATTCTGATGGCTAGGGAGGAAACCATGCCACCAAAGACCCATGAACCGGAGTACACGACCGAACACGCCCGCGGAGGGATTGACGCCGAACTGCCCGCCATCGAGACCTGGGAAAACCAGTACCACGGTTACGAGATCACCATTACCATCCCGGAATTCACGTGCATCTGCCCACGCACCGGGCTCCCGGATTTTGGGACCATCACCATTCATTATCTTCCCGACAAGCTCTGCCTGGAATTGAAGTCGCTCAAGTCTTACATCGTGGCTTTCCGCAACCTCGGAATCTTCAACGAAAATGCCGTAAACCGTATCCTGGACGACCTGGCGCGCGCCGCGAAGCCGAGGTGGGCGGTGGTGAAAGGGGAATTCTCCGCGCGCGGCGGCATGCGCACCGTGATCGAAGCTCGTTATCCGAGAAGTAGATGAGTCAGCGCCTGCCGGCAGGCGAGGCGTTACCTGCGGCTCCGCCGCCTGCCCTGCGGAAAGGCTCCGCCTTTCCGTTGCGAACCCTGCCCCCCTAACCTCATCTGCGCCGCCTGCAAGGCATGGCCTTCCGGCGGCGCAGAAAGGAAATAATCTGGCGATTTCCTCCGGAAAGGCGGAGCCTTTCCGCAGAGCAGGCGGAGGAGCCGTATCGACCCCTTACCTTCGTTCCCCAGTATCGGGTGAAAGCATGAAATCGATTGATGCGTCCGAAGTCCGAGGCCCGAAGTCCGAGGCGCCCAATTGCAGATGTCAAATCACAAATCTCAAACCGAAGAGGCAATCCGAAAATCACCAATCACCAATCGCAAATCACAAATCGGCCGATCGCCCTATGGCCCAATCAAATTCTGCCAAGATGGCCTTGGATTTCTGCGGCAAAGTGATAAACTCTCATAACGGCATGGGCTCCAGCGAAATCACCACCCTCAACGAGTTGTTCCTGAAGGCAGTCGCCAAGCACGCCAAGCCGGACTGTTTCCTGTTTAAGAGCGAAGGGCGATACCAAGGCGTATCCTCGCAGGAGGCGTTGCGCAAGGTGGCGGCGCTGGCCTCCGTGCTGAGCCGGCTGCACGTGGAGCGCGGCGACCGCATCGCCCTTCTTTCCGAGAATCGCGTGGAGTGGGCGCTGACCGACTATGCGCTGCTCGGCCTGGGCGCCATCCCCGTGCCGGTTTACACCACCCTGCTCGAACCGGACATCGAATACATCCTGCGCGATTCCGGGGCGAAAGGAATCGTGCTGGCGACGGAACAGCAACTGGCCAAGGTCGTGAACGTGCGGCCGCACCTGCCGGATTTGAAATTCGTCCTGGCCATGGATTGCGCCAATCTGCAAGGAACCGGCGCCGAGTGTTGGGAGGGTTGCGTCGCGCTGGAAATGGGTCTGGTGACGAATGCGGTGGAGTCCTTCACCGCGACGGCGCTGGCCGCGCAGCCGCAGGACATCGCCACTTTTCTCTACACCTCCGGCACCATGGGCAAGCCCAAAGGCGTGATCCTGACACACGCCAACATTGTTTCCAACGTGCTGGAGTGCGCGAAGCTTTTTCCCCTGAGTCGCCAGGATGCGGGCATGTCGCTGCTGCCCCTTTCCCACATCCTGGAGCGGACGCTCGACTTCCTATGTTTCTGGTGTGGCGTTTCGATCGCCTATGCGGAGAACCTGGACGCTCTGCCGCTGAATCTGCGCGAGGTCCGGCCCACTTTGATGGGCGTGGTTCCGCGGGTGCTCGAGAAGATTCATGATCGCGTCATGGAAGTCGTCCGCGCTGCTCCCCACGCGAGGCGGAAGATCTTTTACTGGGCGCTGGGAGTGGGAAAGCAAGCCTTTCCCTATCGCCTGAAGGGTCAACCGTTGTCGCTGGGGTTGCGCCTGAAATATGCCATTGCCGATCGATTGATCTTTTCCAAGGTGCGCGAGCAACTGGGCGGCCGCATCAGGATCCTGGCTTCGGGCGCCGCTCCCCTGGCGCGCGAACTGGCCGAGTTCTTTTACGCCATGGACCTGCCCGTGTACGAGGGCTACGGCCTTACGGAAACCTCGCCGGTGGTGGCCATCAATTATCCCGGTCACACCAAGCTGGGGACGGTCGGGCCGCTGATCGGAGGGGTCGAAGTTGAATTCGGGGAAGAAAATCGCGACCCGGAAGGCGGCGCGGGGCGGGAGATTCTGGTGAGGGGGCCCAACGTCTCGCCCGGTTATTACCACATGGAAGAGGAAAACCGCACGGCCTTCGTGGAGGGGTGGTTCCGAACCGGCGACCTGGGCGCGATGGACGAAGAAGGATACCTGCGCATTACCGGCCGCAAGAAAAACCTCTTCAAGACCTCGGGGGGAAAATACGTTTCCCCGGAAAAGCTCGAGAACCTCTTTCAGAGCCATCCCTATGTTCACCAAATCGTGATCCTGGGGGCCGGACGCAAGTTCGTGGGGGCGCTGGTGGCGCCGGTCTTCCACCGCTTGGAGGCCCACGCGCGCGCGCACGGCGTGACCTTCGCGACTCGCGAAGAACTGGTGGCGAATCCGGAAATTCACGCCTTCATGCAGCAGCTTGTGGACGAAACCACGCGCTGGTTGCCGCCGCACGAAAAAATTCGCCAGATTGTTTTGCTGCCGCGCGAGCTAACGATGGGGGAGGGTGAGGTCTCCGCAACCCTGAAAGTGAAGCGCCGGGTGGTGGAAGAGAAATATCGCGATGTCATCGAGGAGATGTTCTCGCGCCACGCGCCGAAAGTACAGGAGTCAGGAGCCAGGAGTCACGAGTCAGAATAAGACAGGCAAAAGCCAGGAGTTGTTCCGCCTCAGGTGGAGATGGAGAATACGTTCATCCGTTAAGATAACGGAGCGAACACATGCAGAAGCAACGGAAGCACTACACACCGGAAGCGAAGGCCGCCACGATCGGGTGGCGGCCCCTCCGGGAGGCGATGAAATGACGGAACGGATTGCCGAAGTGTCGCCGGGCGTGCAGGCCAGGATCGCCGGGTTCCTGTACTTGATCGTCATCGTCGGGGGCATTTTCGCCGAGATCTTCGTTCGCGGCCGGCTCGTCGTGCATGGGGATGCCGCGGCTACGGCGCACAACATCGTGACCCACGAAATGCTCTATCGGTGGGGCTTTGCGGTGGAGGTCTTCTATTGCGCGTTCTGCAATGTACCCATTCTGCTCATCTTCTATAACTTGTTCAAGGTGGTGAACAAGAACGCCGCTTTGCTGATGGTGTTCTTCGATCTTGTGACGACGGCCATAGAGAGCATCAGTATGCTCGCTCATTTCGCGCCTTTGCTCTTTTTGGGGGGCGGGCACTCCTTGAGTGCATTCACAGCAGAACAGTTACAGGCTGCGGCGTACACGTCGGTCCAGTTGTTTGAACATGGCTTTGCCCTCTCCCTGGTATTTTTCGGATTCGATTGCCTGGTGACGGCATACCTGATCCTCCGGTCGACCTTCCTTCCCCGAATACTCGGCGTGCTGCTGGCGATCGAGGGCTTGGGCTACCTCATCAACAGTTTCACGCTCTTTCTCGCCCCGGCGCTACAAGCCCGCATCTTCCCTTACTTCATGGTTACCGGGATCGGAGAAGTCGCGCTGTGCCTGTGGCTCCTGGTCATGGGTGTGAACGTTCAACGATGGAAGGAGCAGGCCGGCGTCGCGCGGCTGCGTTCCAACGGGGCATCCGGAAGTTGAGACCGGCGGCTCCTGGCTCCTGACTCCTTTCAGAAGACATGCAACTTAATGCTCAAATATTTCTTGGGGTTCTTGCGGAAGTCCGCCAGGAACTCCTTTAAGGATTGGGAGCTGGCGCTCAAATTGTTGAAGAGGGTGGGGTCCGTGGAGAGTTTTCCCAGTGTCCCCTGGCCCTGGTCGATGCGCGCCGTGATGGTATCCAGGTGCGCAAGGGTGGAGTTCAAACGGTCGTAAAATTCCTCGTTTTTGACCAGCTTGCCGAGCGTGCCGTGGCCCTGATTAATGCCATCGATAAAAGTATTGCCGTTGGTCAGCAGCCGGTTGAGATTGTTGTAAGCGGAGGGATCGGAGATGAACTTGCCCAGACTTCCGTTCCCATGCTGGATTTCATCGAGGACCCGGTCCAGGCGGTCGAGGGAAGCTAAGGTGCGGTTATAAAGAGTCTCGTCGGCCATGAGTTTGCCGATGGTCCCTTCGCCGCGCTGGGTGCGGTCCACCAAGGACTGGGCGGAGGACATGGTGGCGTCCACCTTGTTGTAAAGCGTCTGATCGTAGAGCAATTTACCCATCGTGCCCTTGCCGGTTTGCACTTGCGCCATGACGGCATTGAGCTTGGTGGAGAGGGCGTTGAGGTTGGTGATGACCTGATTGGTGTTCTGCATGACCGCGGCGATGTCGGCTTTTTCCGCAGTCTTCAACGTATCGCCGTTGGCCAGCGGGGGCTGGGCGGCCGTGCCGCGGGTTACGTCCACGTAGCTATCGCCCAGCATTCCGACCGTATTCACCGAACCCACGGAGTCGGCGCGGATCTCGCTCTGAAAGCTGCGCGCAATCTTCAGGTCGAGTTGCACGGCGCGCTCCTTATCGGTGTAGGGCGATATCCGGATCTTGGTAACACTGCCCACGTAAATACCGGCCAGCCGCACGTCCGCGCCCTCCCGCAGGTCCCCGGCGCTCGCCATGTAAGCCTTAAGGGTGTAATGGCGGGTGAAGAGTCCTCCCTGGCCACTCACAAAGAAAAGCGCGATGGCGAAGATGGCCAGGCTGAGAATGACCAGGACGCCGACGCGAAGCTTGGCCCATTGCACACGCTCTTGTTGAGGCATAGTTGTCCTCCTCCGCGAAGCTCAAAACTTTATTGTGCCACTAATGTAGAGTACCGCGATGGCGAAGATGATCAGGCTGACAATTACCATGATAACGACTCGCAACTTGGCCCACTGCACATGCTCTGGTTGAGGCATAGTTGGTCTCCCCCGCGAAGTTCGAAACCCTATTGTAGATCATATGCGGTGGGATGCGGGATACGGGGTTCGGGACACGGGACATGGGACACGGGGTTCGGGGTTCGGGCTGGGGGAAATAGTGCATGGTGAAACCGCGCCCAAGTTCACAATTCACCATTCACAATTTACTAATTCCCGTACCCCGTATCCCGTGTCCCGTGTTTTTACGCCATGAACTTGCGCACGTACGGATCTGAAGAGTGGGTGAATTCGTGCTCGTTCCCGTGAAAATAAACTCCTCCGTCGCGCAGCACCAGGAAGCGGGTGGAAGGTGGAGAGGTGGCGGAGTTGGCTTGGGACAAGGGGACCAAGGTTTGTTTTTCCGCGGAGAAGATATAGTTGGCCAGCTCGTAGGCGTCCTGCAAGCGTTGTGTGACCACCACCGAAGTAACGTGTTGCATGTCACGCAGCTTGGCAATCAGCACATTAATGGTGAGGCAGGTGACGGGATCGAGTCCACCGGTAGGGGAGTCGTAAAGCATAATGGAGGGGTTGCTGACGATGGTGCGCGCAATCGCCACGCGGCGCCGCATTCCTCCGGAAAGCTCCGAAGGTACTTTATCGATGGCCGCTTCCATTTCCACAAAGCGCAGAACCTCGCGCACGCGCTGCTCGATGGCGGCTTCGTCGCCCCGATGCTCTTCGCGCAAGCGATAGGCGACATTTTCAAAAACCGACAAGGAATCGAACAGCGCGCCTTCTTGAAAAACAATACCCATGCGCCGGCGCAGGGGCTGGAGGCCGGCCTCGGAAAGCGGAACGAGGTCCTCTCCCTCAATCAGCACCTGGCCGCCGTCGGGCTTGAGCAGACCCAGCATCAGCTTGAGGAGGACGGACTTTCCCGAACCCGTCACGCCCAGCAGGAACAGGGTTTCGCCGGCGCCGAGAATAAAGGAGACACTGGTCAGTACCCGCTTGCTCTCAAAGGAGAGGGAGACGTTGCGAAGCTCAATGGCCGGAGCATTCATACGGGGTTCGGGATTCGGGATTCGGGGTTCGGGAATCGGGCCTCGGGATACGGCAATAGTAAATTGTGAAGAGTGAATGGTGAATGATGCGCCGGGCTATGGCTTCACTATTTATCGTTCACTATTCACCATTTACTATTCACTATTTCTCTAACCCCGAATCCCTAACCCCGAATCCCGAGTCCCGACTTAGTAAAACCCGATCGCCATCAGAAACTTGGTGATAAAAAAGTCGGTGACAATGATGAGTACCGAAGCCACCACCATGGCCCGGGTGGTGGCGCGCCCCACGCCCTCCGTGCCGCCGGTGGTGCGCAGCCCCTCGAAACACCCCATCATGGAAATGATGATGGCAAACATGAAAGGCTTCAGGAGCCCCTGGAAAAGATCCTTATACGACAAGGACTGATAGGCGGAGGTCCAATACTGGACCGTGGTCAAGCGCACGGTGAGATAGCTTACAAAGTAGCCTCCCAACAGGCCACAGAAATCCGCCAGGATGGTCAGGAGGGGCAGCGTCACGACGGTTGCCAGGAGGCGCGGGATGACGAGTTTGCGCAGCGGGTCGGTGCCCAGAGCGCGCATGGCGTCCACCTGCTCGCTGACCACCATGGAGCCGATTTCCGAGGCCATGCCGGTGCTGTTGCGGCCCGCCATCATCAGCGCGGTCAGCACCGGGCCGAGCTCCAGAACCAGCGCCAGGGCTACCATCTCGCCCATCAACCCCACAGCGCCGAAAACGCTCATCTCGCGGTAGGCCTGCAAGGCCAGGATGCCGCCGGTAAAAAAGCCGATCAGCACGACAATGGGCAGGGAGCCGAAACCAATCGAGTCCATCTGCATGATCGTATCGACCAGGTAGCGGGGCGGGGTGAAAGCGTGCCGCACCGAGTCAACCAGGAGGAAGGTGAATTCCTGAACGTTTTGCACCCAGCGCTTAAGCACACCGGTAATCATGGCACTGATCATTAGACTCGGTCAGTCATTCGTTGGGTTGCATGGAGGATGACTGAATGGCCACTGTAGCCAGCGGGGTGGGTGAAGTCAAGCGCCAGAATCGATAGTGTCCTCATAAGGACGTAGCGCCGCCATCTTGGCGGGTAGATGCCAGCTGGAAACCGGAGCTACACTGCTTGCCCGGTGCGTCGCACACTCCCTACGGCTCACATTATACATAACGTTCGTTGGAATACGGCTTGCCACGTGGAGTGGTATCAAATACGATACCATTGTGGGCGGTCTGCGAGTCGTGCTCGACACCAATGTCGTGGTCGCCGCCGTGCGGAGTCGCCGCGGGGCTTCGTTCCGCGTCATTTCTGAGATCGGCCGAGGTCAATTTGAGTTTGCGTATCCCTGAATCGCTGCATCGCGAGTTGCGAGAGCTGGCACGGCGTGAAGGCGTGTCGATCAATCAATTGATTAGTTCCGCGGTGGGCGAGAAGATTGCATCGCTTAAGACGCTTGCCTACCTACAAGAACGGGCGCGCCGTGGAAGGCGACAGCACTTCGAGAAAGTTCTGGCGAAAGTGCCGGACGTGGAGCCGGAGGAAGCGGATCGTTTACCGAGTCAAGTCCCCAAGCCGGCGACGCGGGCGCATCGTACCCGCCGCCGGTAGCCTGCAGGTTCAACCTGCTGGGGCTACCCGCTTTCCCCTTTTAGCAGACTGGATTTTGGGCATTGTTGGCGGGAGCGGTTCTCAGGGATTCATGGGTCAGGAAGATATGATCGGGAGCAAAGCAGCCAGGCAGTTCACTCGGCCCCGGGGCGATGGGTCTCCGTTCTGTATCAGCACGCTACTGGCCCACCTTCTTTTTGATGAACAAATACAACCCAAAAAGCGCCAGGGTGATGAAAAAATCCGCTATCCAGCGGCTATTTGAAAGCGATTGTACCAGGTAGACAATTGACCAAACCGCCGCGGGCTTCCACATGCCGGCAACGATCTGCGTCCATGATCAGGAGGAGGCGTCGATAACCGACTTTCGCCAGCCCTGCGTGGACGCATTCGCCCGGTCTCCCATTCCTGCGCAACGTAGCGCACGGCCCTAAACTGGGCGGCGATTACGAATCTGCCGAGATCCTGAAGGCGGCTCGTGCGTTTGGCGGGGTGCTGGGTTGACGTCAGGACGTCACCGTCTTGATGAACAACTGCAAGCCAATAAGCATCAGCGTTACGAAACAACCGGCTTTCGAGTGTCCAGTAGCCGATAGCCATACCGCCCAAGACAGGAAGAATGACCAGACCGCTAGCGGCTTCCATATGCCCGAGTACTGCTTCCGTCGGGACATCACGTCTTTGAGCAAAAACCATGGAAACCAAAGCGCCAGCATTACGAACAAAATACCTTCCATGTGTCCACTAGCCGATAGCCATACAGAAATACAGTAGAATAAAAAGCCCACTAGCGTCTTCCCCGTGCGCAGGTCTTGCTTCTTCACCTCGTTCACTATCTTCTCCCAGCAATTCGGGCACACACCGGACAGCGGCGACACCTCCAATGGGCTTTTGGAGCGTCCGCATTGCTTGCACGACGTTACGCCAAGCTGCCTGCGTGCCTTCACCTCCCTTTCCAAGGCTGCAATTTCCCTGCGGCAGTCCTCGCACATATGGTGCATCGGCTCGCCGGCGACCATCCGGCACCTGTCGCACCTTGCTGACACGTTCTGCTTCGGCGGGTGGTTCGGAGCGGCGGGAATGTAATATTCGCCTTCGGAACGCACAGCCGCCAGAGCCTCGTCGTACTCCTTTCTCTTGGCGATGTTCGACAGGGTTTCATACGCTTCCTGCGCTTCCAAAAATCTCTCCTGCGCGAGGCGCTGCACCAGTTCGTTCACCCCAACGTTCTTGTCCGGGTGCAGACAGAGGGCCAGCTTGATGTGAGCCGCCCTTATTTCCTCGCTGGTGGCGTTCTCTTTTACCCCCAGCACCTCGTAGTGGGTAATCCTCAGTTTAGTAACCTACTGGCGTCCGTGATGGCCTGCGCCAGCCCTTCGTCCGAGGTGCGCACGGAGAGGTCGGCCCTTGACCTCAGCCTGCTCAGGAAGAACCAGTCGGCGTCCTCGGTTCCGATCACCAGGATGTCTGTTCCTTTATCTTTCAGGACTTTTCCCATTTCCAACGCCCTCGCCTGGTTGTCCGGCTTCCCGTCGGTAACAACTACCGCAGTTTCCGTGCCCTCCATTTTGGTCAGGATCTGCAGTGCGTCCGCCAGGTTGGTGCCCCCCCCTCTCAGCGGGTGGCTCTCCACAGAGGCAATGGCTTGGCGCAGGGCCGCTTGGTCGTAGGAAGCGGCGTGGTGCAGCACCGCAGACGAGCCAAAAAGGATGATCCCGACCATCTTGGTCGCGAGCGCCCTGTCCACGAACCCTTGCATGCCGGCCATAGCGACGTCCAACTTGGTCTTGAGCCTGCTGGTATGCTCGCTCTTGTCCACGCGCATCCCGGTGAACCCATCTTTGCTGACCTGACGGGTACCCTTTAGCAGGCTCAGCTCTTCCTTCGTCCCCACGAACATGTTCATGCTGTCCGAGAGGTCGATCAGCAGGTAAACGATCCCCTTCTTCTTTACGGTGACGACTCGGTCGCCAATCCTGACGCCTTGCTTGCCTACTTTTATGATGTCCCTTGGCATTGCTCCTCCTTCGCTTTCTTTGACGGCACGGCGGGGCCGGGAACCTCATTACCCCCATAAGGGCTGACTCCACCGCTTGGTCATGAACGGCTCCTGCTCTACGCATTTAGGTCGAGCGGATGAATTTGCATCGAAAGAAACGTCTCAGGTGACTCGATGGTGCATGTTCCTTGCCATCGGGCGAGATTCCCGCTCTTCCCGGCGTCAATGGAGAAATCCATTCCAATCTGCCAGGGAATGATGACTTTTGCGCCAGAGCGCCCAGATAGCGTGTGCCCAGCAGTGGATTTTGGGTCAGATGTGATTCAACCGCATGCACCCCGTCTACTTAGTACCCTCGGGCTATTGATACTCCCACCAGACTGCATGACAGAAAATGTCTGATACCCTTGACACATATAGGCACAGGGGATGGCTGGGAATCCGTGGGGAGCCGAAAGCCACCCGCAGGCAGCCCTGAAGATGGTCTCTCCAGATCCTGATCCCGAGGAAAGCGACTCCGTATTAGAACGTCAGCTTCAGTCCGAATTGAATCTGTCGGGAGGTGCTGGCCGTGGCCGTGATCAATCCCGCGGTAGGGCTGATCGTGCCGCTCGAGAACACGATCGCATTCGGGGTGGCGAAGTTTGGGTGATTGAGAAGGTTGAAACATTCGGCCCGAAACTCGAGATTGAGCCGCTCGGTCACCCGGGTATTTTTGAAAAGTGATATATCCATTTCGGCGAGGTCGGGCCCGGTGAGCGTGCCTCTCCCCAAATTCCCGTAAGTGCCCGCCGTCGGCAATACAAAGGCGCTCGGATTAAACCATTGATTCGCACGGTCCAAGAGCACCGGGCCCGTGAAGGCAGGATTCACCGAGGGCCGGTCCGGATTCCGCGTGTCGCCATCCCCGGAGCGGTTCGACCCGATCTGCGGCGTAATAGGAAAGCCGGACAACAGGGTCACGATGCCATTCAATTGCCAGCCGCCGATCAGTTTGCCCCCCAGCCCGCGCGCCTTGCCCAGCCATGGCTTGCCGTTGCCGATGGGAAGTTCGTAACTGCCCGAGATGCCGGCCTGATTCGCGATATTCAGGGCGGAGGGCCCCCAGTCCCGGCGCAGATCGTTCCGGTCGAGAATCATCTGCGCCTGATTCTGTGCCTGCGCCCCGGTAAGCCCCGAGTTCATGTCGAGATTCTTCGACCAAGTGTAATTGGCGCGGAACTGCACACCGTGGCTCAGCCGATGGGTGAGATCTGTTTGCAGGGCGTTGTAGCTACTGTTTCCCTCCGTGTACCAGAAGAATCCGCCGGAGAGATAAGGATTGGGACGGCTCTCGACCGGTATGTACTGCGCACCGGGAGGCACTTCACCCTTGGTGGCGCCGGGCGTGCCGCCGGAGGCGCATCCACCGGAACTCGCGCAGATCTGCGCCGGGATGCTGTTCGGGTCCATGCTCAGCAGCCCGTGATACTCGTGCGAGCCTACATAGGCGATACGCACCGCCGTATTGTGGCTCACCTGGCGCTCGATGGTGAAATGCCATTCCTCCACGGTAGGAGTTTGGGCGTTCGGCTGAATTCCCTGCGGTGCGTAGGTAACGCATCCGGTCGAAAGATCAGGACCACACGACGGCGGCGGGGCAATACCCGAAGTAACCGGCAGAACTGAAGCCAAAGGCACGTTGGAATAGGCAACCGATCCATTGAAAGGAGGAAGCGAGTTCAGCAAGAAGCTGAGAGCGTCGATGAGCGAATAATACGTCCCCAATCCTGCGCGAATCGCGGTCTTTCCGTTTCCGCCCGGGTCCCATGCCAGGCCGATTCTGGGGCCGAGCAGATGTTTCGCATTATTCTGAGTGAAGGCCGAACTGCCCACCAACGGATTGGTTTCTAGCACGCCGCTCGAGGTGAGGTAATTGGCGGCGCGTCCCGAAACCTCGTTCCAGCCCGTGGTGAACTCGTCGCGTACCCCGAGTTGCAGGGTGAGATTGCACCGCAACCGGATAGCGTCGGAGACGTAGAACGCCCCGAAAAGGCTTCTCCATCCCAGCTCATGGGGATCGGGGATTACCTGAAACTGGCTCACGGTGCCTTGCAGGAATCTCGGCAGGCTGGCAAACGTCGCCACTCCGAGCTGCCGCGACCCCGTGTCTTCGTTGTCCTGAAGCCTTTGAAACCAGATTCCCAGGCTGAGCTGATGGGCGCCCTTGATGATCTGCAAATTGTCCGTATAGGTGAAAAGGTTGCGGCGGTTCCAGGCACCGGCAGCGTTGTTGGGACCAGCCGAAGTGAGGCCGGATGCGCCGGTTGTGGTGGCACCGCCATTGATGACGATCCCCCCTGGCCCGTGGCCGGTCACAAATGACAGGTTCGAAGGAAATGACGCCAGCAAGGATGAGTTCAAGCTGAACCCCGCGCGGGAAAAGCCGACGAGCGCGGTGTTTAGAAACTGCGACGAAAAAACGTGAGTTTCCTGCAAACTGGCCACTTGGCTATGCAGCATCGTGGACGATGCGAAAAGGGGGTCCGCCAAAGGGATCAAGCTATTGCCCCCGTCGGTGGTGTATGCCGCGGAAAGCGAATCGCGCTGCCGCAGCGCATCGTCCGAACGAAGGGTGCCAAAATCCTCGTGGATCTTTTGCCGAGGGTTGTTGTAGGAAAGCGCTGTCCCACTCGGCAGGCCATTGACCAGCAACTCCGGACCGTTGGATTCGGGCCACAAGGACATGTATGGCAACATCGAGCGATTTAGATTCGCCACCGGGGCGTAGACGCCGGAGGAATTTGGATACAAGCCTTGACGCACCTCCGCGTCCGGCACCTCGGCGACACCGGCTTGCGCCAGTGCTTGCCGGAACCCTTCATAGTTGCCGAACAGGAACCAGCGGTCTTTTCGGAGGGGTCCCCCCAGCACTCCTCCGAACTGATTCTGCCGGAACGGCGGCGCCGCCGTTTGGGCGAAGAAATTGCGCGCATCCAGGGCGCTGTTTCTCAAAAACTCGAAGAGCGTTCCGTGCAGCGTATTCGTTCCGGACTGCGTAACGACCATCACCTGAGCCCCCGCGCGCTTGCCGTACTCCGCCGAATAGGTGTCGGTTAGGACGTTGAACTCGCGCACGGCGTCAATGCCGAGCAGGTACCCGCTCACTCCGCCCGGCGTAACCGCAAGCTGGCTGGCTCCGGTGTATTCAATGCCATTCAGAAGGAAAAGGTTTTCGCCCGTTCGCCGTCCCGCCACAGAAAACGTGTTCCCGTCGCTGGTGCTGGTGTTCGCGCTTTTCATGGCGCTGTAGTTGATCGCTCCCGGATTCAGCGTAATCAGGTCGTCGAAGCTTCGGCCGTTAAGCGGGAGATCTTTCACCTGGCGCTCGCCGACCATTCCGGACACCGAGGCCGTGGTCGTGTTCACTACGGGGGTGTCTTCGCCAACCGTCAACTGCTGGACGAACTCGCCGACCTGAAGCTGGAAGTTCACCACGGCGTTTTGTCCGACCTCGAGGTTAATCCTGGAGCGGACGGTGGCCTTGAATCCGCTCTTCTCCACCTTGACCTCATAGGGGCCAATGGCGAGCGATAGGACGCTGAAATTGCCTTTGTCGCCCGTGGTGACGACGCTGGTCGCACCGGTTTCGAGGTTCTTCACCCTGACCGTGGCGCCGCTAATTACGCCTCCACTCGCATCTTCCACTCGGCCGGAGATGACGGCCCCCACCTGCGCGTGAAGCAGCCCGGCCGGCAGGCAAAGCAAGATCAGAGTTTTACGCACGCACGCAAACCTGCCCAGCTCGCTCACCCGCGCCTCCCTTCCAACCAAGAAAACCCATCCGAGGAATATTCTAATTGTGCCTGAAAACAAAAGAAACATGGACAAAATGACCATGACAAAGTCAACCATTTATGGCAATATGACAAGAATGAACACGTTTACTACGAAAGATGGAACCTTAATCTACTACAAGGACTGGGGAACCGGACCGGTGGTTACGTTTTCGCACGGATGGCCTTTGAGCGCCGATGCCTGGGACGCCCAAATGTTGTTTCTCGGGCAGCGTGGTTATCGTGTCATCGCCCACGATCGTCGCGGCCACGGACGTTCGGGCCAGCCTTGGCACGGGAACAATATGGATCAATACGCCGACGATCTTGCCGAGCTGATGAAGCATCTTGATCTTAAGGATGCCACGATGGTCGGCCATTCCACCGGCGGAGGCGAGGTTGTCCGCTACATCGCCCGGCATGGGCAGAAGCGTGTAGCGAAGGTCGTTTTGATTGCCGCCGTTCCCCCGCTGATGCTCAAGACGGAGAAGAATCAAGGCGGTTTGCCGCTGGCGGTTTTCGATGATATCCGCACCGGCGTCGTCAAGGACCGCTCGCAGTTTTTTAAGGACCTGAGTCTTCCCTTTTATGGCTATAACAAACCGGGCGCGAAGATCTCCGAGGGAGTTAGGGATTCATTCTGGTTGCAGGGGATGCAAGCCTCGATCGTGGGCGCCTACGACTGCATCAAGGCTTTTTCCGAAACGGATCAAACGGAAGATCTCAAGCAAATCGATATCCCGGCGCTGGTGATTCAGGGCGATGCCGATCAGATCGTGCCCATCGATGATTCGGGGAAACTGAGCGCAAAGATTGTGAAGAATGCGGCCCTGAAAGTGATTGCCGGCGCCCCCCACGGGCTGTGTACGACCCACGCGGATGTCATCAATCAGGAACTTCTCGCATTTCTTCAGAAATAGCCGGTGGCAGTGTGACATTGGCCAGTCCAGCGATGGGGGCGCCTGAGCTATTCACAGGCTCTCGCCCAAGCCATCCCAAGATCCCCTGTTCCAGCCGGTTGCAGCACTTTACGCTCGTGCGGGCCGGGCGCTACACGATCATGTGGATGGCCTTGGTAAGCGAAGCTGTGGAACAGGAAAAGGCCGTTGGCGGAGAAGGCAGGGAAGTGACCCCTCACCCCCACGCCCGCGATGGCCATCTGCCTGCCACGCACAACCACGGTTATGGCGGTTTATGGTCAAAGTGCACGTCGAGGCGGGACTCAGGACGATTACTAAACAATTGGCGACAAGGGAGGATCTATTTCCTCGAATCCCATTTAACGTCTCGGGACAATAACATGGGCGCGATGGATCTTCGGCGGCAGAGGAAGTTCTTCCTCTGGACCGGGAGACCGCAGAGCTACAGGTAGAATGCCACGATTGTGGAAGTGTAAAGAAGAAGCTTAAGGAAGGCTTGCCCGCCCTACCCCCCGGAGTTTCGGTTTGCAGGAGGCGAGAGGATTATGATAGCCTTGCGCTTCTGTTGGTTGATCGGGGCCTCCGCATCCAAGTGAATTGAAAATGTTAGGCAAAACGCCCCTGAAATTCTTCCTATTTGTCGCAATCCTATGCGTCCTGGGGTTAGAGGTCTTCCCGCGTCTTGCACGGACCCAGAACGCGACCACTGCCCCCAAGGTTGATTACCAGAAGGACATCCAACCGATCCTGGAACAGAACTGTTACAGTTGCCACGGTGCTGCGGCGCAGATGAGCGGCCTGCGCCTCGACAGCCGCCAGGCGTTTCTTGCCGGTGGCGCCTTGGGAAAAATTGTGATGCCGGGCAAGGCCGCGGACAGTACGCTGTACAAGCGGGTTGCGGGAATTGGCGATCTCGCTCGAATGCCTTTTGGCGGCCAACCCCTGCCCCCCGCCCAGATTGAATTGATTCGCGCCTGGATTGACCAGGGCGCGGAGATTCCGGAATCGGCGGCAACCTACGCGGCCCCGGCGGCCGCCAAGACGCACTGGGGCTTTATCGCGCCGGTGCGGCCCGCTGCCCCGCAAGTCAGCCACAAGGCCTGGGTTCGGAATCCCATTGACTCTTTCATTCTGGCGCGACTGGAGAAGGAGGGGCTTTCTCCCTCTCCCCCGGCCGATCGCGTGACCCTTCTTCGCCGACTGAGTCTGGACCTGATCGGACTGCCACCCACGGCGGCGGAGGTTGATGCTTTCCTCGCCGACAAGAGTCCCAGCGCCTACGAGAAGCAGGTGGATCGCCTCTTGAACTCGCCCCATTACGGGGAGCGCTGGGGGCGCATCTGGCTTGACGCCGCGCGCTATGCGGACTCCAACGGTTATGAGAAGGACCAGCCGCGCCGCGTGTGGTTTTATCGCGATTGGGTGATCAATGCTCTCAATCGTGACCTGCCTTACAACCAGTTCATCATCGATCAAATCGCGGGCGACCTGCTGCCACACGCCACCCAGGACCAGATCGTCGCCACGGGGTTTTTGCGCAATTCCATGATCAATGAAGAGGGGGGAATCGATCCTGAGCAGTTCCGCATGGAAGCCATGTTCGATCGCATGGACGCCATCGGCAAGGGCATGTTGGGCATCACCATCCAATGCGCGCAATGCCACAATCACAAGTTCGATCCGCTCAAGCAGGAAGAGTATTACCGCATGTTCGCGTTCATCAACAGCGCCAACGATTCCAACATCCCGGTCTATACGCCGCCAGAGCAGATCAAACGCGAAGAGATTTTCCGTAAGACGCGCGAAATGGAAGCCCTGCTCCAGCATCAGCACCCCACGTGGCAGGCGGACATGGCCAAGTGGGAAGAGCAGGTGAAGCAGGGACAGCCGGAGTGGACGGTGATCCGGCCGGTGGTGGACGACATGTCCACGGGTGGACAGAAGTACCTTCCGCAGCAGGATGGCTCCTTCCTTTGCCAGGGCTACGCGCCCCCCCAGAGCCACGTGAAGATGTCGGTGAAGACGGACCTCGCCAACATCACGGCGATTCGCCTGGAGTTGCTCACCGACCAGCGGCTCCCGCTGGGCGGCCCGGGCCGCTCGCTGCGAGGAACGGCCGCTTTGACGGAGTTTAAAGCCGAGGCTGCACCTGCCGATGCTCCCACCAAAGTCACCGAGTTGAAGTTCGCCAAAGCCACCACGGATTTCGAGCAGCCGGAGATGCCGATCGATCCCATCTTCGATGACCAATCCGGCAAGAAGCGGGTGACGGGTCCGGTGGAATTCGCCATCGATGGCAAGGAGGAAACCGCCTGGGGGATTGACGCCGGTCCGGGCCTGCGCAACCAACCCCGGAAAGCCGTTTTTACCCTGGCGGAGCCCATTTCCTTCCCCTTGGGTACCATTCTGACGATTTCCCTGGCGCAGGATCATGGGGGAGGCGAAGAAAGCGATAACTTCGGCCGTTTCCGTTTGTCCATTACCAACTCGCCGGGCGCCACGGCTGACCCTTTGCCCAAGGAGGTGCGCGACATCCTCGCCATTCCTGCCGCCGAGCGCACTCCCCTCCAAGTGCAGACGGTTTTTGGCTATTGGCGCACCACCGTTCCGCCATGGAAGACCGAGAACAACCAGATTGCGGAAATCTGGCGTGGGTACCCGGAAGGCTCCGCGCAGCTCGTGCTGGCCACCCGCGATATGCCGCGGGAAACGCACATCCTGACGCGCGGCGATTTCCTGAAACCGACCAAGCGGGTAGAGCCCGGCGTCCCGGCGTTCTTGCACCCGCTTCCCCAGGACGATTCCTGGAAGGACGGCCAACCCACCCGGCTGACCTTTGCGCGATGGCTGGCGGCGCGGGATTCCCCCACCACCTCGCGGTCCATCGTGAATCGCGTGTGGCAGGCTTACTTCGGAATCGGCATCGTGGCGACCAGCGAAAATTTCGGAACCCAGTGCGAGCCGCCGTCCCATCCGGAGTTGCTGGATTGGCTGGCGGTGCAGTTTATGGATCAAGGCTGGAGTTTGAAGAAGCTCCACCGGCTCATCGTCACTTCGGCGACGTACCGGCAGTCCTCCAAGGTAACGCCGGACCTTCTCGAGAAGGATCCTTACAATCGGCTGCTGGCCCGCGGTCCGCGCTTCCGGGTGGACGCTGAGATCGTCCGGGATATCGCCCTGAGCGCCGGCGGATTGCTGAACCCGGCCGTGGGAGGGCCCAGCGTCTTTCCCCCCGCACCGGGTTTTCTCTTCCTTCCTCCGGTGAGTTACACGGCCAAGCCTTGGCATGAATCCACCGGCGACGAGGTCTACCGCCGCGGCCTTTACACGTTCCGCTATCGATCGGTTCCTTATCCCGTGCTCGAAACCTTTGACGCTCCCAACGGAGACATGTCGTGCGTGCGGCGCGCACGCTCCAATTCGCCGCTTCAGGCCTTGACGACGCTGAATGAGCCGGTGTTCGTGGAAGCCGCGCGGGCCCTGGCCGCGCACACCTTGGCCGACGGGGGCCGAACGGATGATCAGCGGCTGGTATATGCCTTCCGCCGGTGCGTCGCGCGGGAGCCGAATCCGGCGGAGAAAGTTGAGCTGCTGGGCTTCCTGCAAAAGGCAACGCGGCGCTATGGGAACGGAGAATTGAATCCGTGGGATCTGCTGGGCGGAAACGCAGCGTTGGCGCCGCTGCTCCCGAAGCATGTGACCCCCGCCCAGGTGGCGGGATGGACCGCGGTTTCGCGGGTTTTGCTGAACCTGGATGAGACCATAACCAAGGAGTAGGCGCATGAGCTGCTCGGATCACCTTTATCGAAATCTCAGCCCCAAGGAAGTATCACGGCGCTGGTTTCTTCGCCAATGCAGCGTGGGTTTGGGATCGATTGCGTTTGCCCAATTGCTCACGGAAAGAGGATACGCCGATACCACTCGCCCCGATCCGCTGGCCCCCAAGCAACCCCCCTTCGCGCCCAAGGCCAAGCGCATCATTTTTCTCTTCATGGCCGGCGCGCCCAGCCACCTGGAGTTATACGACTACAAGCCGCAATTGGCGAAGTTTGACGGCACCTTGCCCCCGCCCGATCTTTTAAGAGGTTATCGCGCCGCCTTCATCAATCCCAATTCGAAGCTGATGGGCCCCAAGTTCAAGTTTGCCAAGTATGGAAAATCCGGCATCGAGCTTTCCGAGTTGCTGCCCCACCTGTCCAAAGTTGTCGATGACATTACCGTGGTGAAGTCGATGGTGACGGATGCCTTCAACCACGCCCCCGGCCAGCTTTTGATGAATACCGGCACCATGCAGTTTGGACGACCCAGCATGGGGGCGTGGGCGCTGTACGGGCTGGGCTCGGAAGCCAAGGATTTGCCGGCCTTCGTGGTGTTCAGCTCCGGCAAGAAAGGCCCCAGCGGAGGCAATTCCTGTTGGGGAAGCGGCTTCCTGCCCACCGTCTATCAAGGGGTGGAGTTCCGCAGCAGCGGCGATCCGGTCCTCTACCTTTCCAATCCCCAAGGTGTGGATGCCGCCGAGCAACGCGAAACCACGGAGACCATTAACAAGCTAAATAAAATGCGCGAAGATATTACCGGAGATCCTGAGATCGCCACGCGGATCAACTCCTTTGAGATGGCGTTTCGGATGCAGTCGAGCGCTCCCGAGCTGATGGACCTGTCCAAGGAATCCAAAGAGACACTCGACCTTTACGGCGCCGTGCCGGGAAAGCCCTCGTTCGCCAATAACTGCCTGCTGGCGCGCCGGCTGGTGGAGCGCGGCGTTCGCTTTGTGCAGCTCTATCACGAGGCTTGGGATCAGCACGACCACCTGGTGGAAGACATCTCCGAGAATTGCCGCGACACCGACCAGGCGTGCGCGGGCCTGATTCAAGATCTCAAGCAGCGCGGCATGCTGGACGACACGCTGGTGATCTGGGGCGGGGAATTCGGGCGCACTCCCATGGTGCAGGCCGCCACCGGAGGAGTCGCCAATGGCCGCGACCATCATCCCAACGCCTTCACCATGTGGCTGGCGGGCGGCGGAGTGCAGCGCGGCGTTTCGATTGGGGAAAGCGATGATTTGGGCTTCAACGTCACCCAGGACCAGGTCCACGTTCACGATCTTCACGCCACCATTCTGAAGCTTCTCGGATTCGATCACACCAAGCTTACCTTCAAATTCCAGGGACGCAATTTCCGCCTCACGGACGTGCACGGCAACGTCGTGGAAAAAATGTTGGCGTAAACGGGTTAGCTGGTGGACCTGGGGAGGGTTTTGAAATGGAAATAACCTGGGGCCATATTATTTTCAGGCAAATTGTCAGGTAAAGGAAGGCTGGACATCGAAGCGGGCGCAGCAAGGTCCGCAGCTCTTCATCCGGCATCACGCTATTCGGTTTTAAGCCCCAAAGGGGCGTGATAGCAAAGCCCAGGCCAACGGCCTGGGTCAACAAGGGCCAGTACTAACCCCAAGCCCTGAAGGGGCGAAATAGTAGCGCGCCCTTTCAGGGCTTGTGTTCATGCCCGTTCGTTAGACTTGGCGACTCATGCTTATCCGGTTGTTTCAGCAAGCCACAATATGTGGTATATGGGCGCGTCGTGCCCAGCGTTTCGGAAAGCCTTGCGCGAATTCCTTGGGCCGCGACTTGCACCAGGCCTATCTTGATGAAAGCTTTCTCGGCCATCGTCGGCGCGAGCAACCCATGACGGCTTTCCAAACCGTGCTTGGCCCCTAAACCAAGCACAACTCCATGATGTATATGGACATGCAAAGCAGGCGGACCATTCCAAGGCACCCAGCCAATGCCGACCACAATATGTTGGGGCTTGCTGAAACAACCGGATAAGCATGTGGCGACTAGCGGGGGCCTGTCGGCCAGAACATCGGGAACTCCTCATTCAGGTGGGCACGCTCCGACCACCGACCATCTGTGGGTACTCACACCGCCGGGGACGAGTTTGGCGAAGTTGCTCATCGGCCGAGTATGTCTTAACGAGGGTTCTCACGAAATTTGGAACGTCAAGATGGGATTCCGGAACGCTCGCCAGGAAAGTGTACAATCGCGTAAACTAAACCAAGGTTGAGACCCTGGAGGATCACAATGACGATAGAACGTCGTTCTTTTCTCAGCGCCGCGATCGCGGCTTCTCCTTTGGCTTTAATCGGGCAGACCAACATTCCGGCATCGGCAAAGGCGGTTCGCCTTACCCGTGGGGAGGACCGGCTTGGAGAGCACCATTCAATCGGCGTCAGCACAACAGATTTCAAGGTGTTGACGAAGGACAGCCGTGGCGACCTCTTTGTGATAGAGCATACCAGTCCCAAAAAGGGCGGTCCACCGCGTCATCTGCACCATAATGAGGATGAATGGTTCTACGTAATCGAAGGTGACTACATCGCCGAGATTGGTTCTGACCGTTTCCGCCTGAAGCCTGGCGACTCCGTTCTGGGACCTCGGGGAGTGCCGCACGCTTGGGCTTTTGTTGGCGATACGCCTGGCAGGCTACTCATTGCATTCGCACCCGCCAACAAGATGGAGGCCTTCTTTCGGGACAACGCGAAGCGTAGTAAGGATGGAGAATACCTCAATGACGCGGAAGTTTACCGCGCCTATGGTTTGGAGCTACTAGGCCCGCCGCTGTCTGTTGGATGAAGGGGTAGGGCACGCGATTGTGACCGGAGATCACCAGCACCCCGCCGATTGTTTGGATCATAACTGACCCGCTACCCTGAAGCATTCAGGCTGGCAGCATAACGCCTGATGAAACTTAGCCTTGCCGACGAATAGATCCTCGCTGACGGCGTAGTGTTTACGAATCCACTTGGCTGGTAACCTTATCGCGGATGTGGGTCGAACCGGCGGAGGGACGGGTACCCCGTGGGTGTTCAAAACCGGTGTGCAGCGCCGGCGCGGACCTTCGCGAATTCGCTCCCCGGACTCAGGGTAAGCAGTCTAAGCTCCTAGTTCTAAAGGGTCTGAAAAGGGTTTTGAACCCCGCTCGAGGAAAAACCGCTCGCCCGATCACCCGATCGTCAGATTACCGGATTATCGGATTCTCAGCGATCCGACCAGGTCCGCGAGGTGCAGCCGCTTGCGCCGGCAGTAATCGCCGATGCCTTGCACAATGCGTGGCGAGGTCCCCGGGTCGTAGAAATTGGCCGTGCCCACCTGCACGGCGCGCGCCCCGGCGATGATGAACTCCAGGGCGTCTTCAGTGCTGGCAATGCCGCCGATGCCGATGATGGGGATTTTGACGGCGCGCGCGGCCTGGTAAACCATGCGCAGCGCCACGGGTTTGATGGCCGGCCCGGAAAGCCCCGCCGTGACGTTGGAGATGCGCGGCGTGCGGGTTTCGACGTCGATCGCCATGCCCACAAAGGTGTTGACCAGCGAAAGCGCGTCCGCCCCGGCGCCTTCCGCCACGCGCGCGAACAGGGTAATGTCGGTGACGTTGGGCGAGAGCTTGACGAAGAGCGGATAGCGCGCGGCCTTTTTCGACGCGGCGACCACTTCCTCCGTCAGGTGGGGGTCGCTGCCGTATACGATGCCGCCGCAGCGCGTGTTGGGGCAGGAAATGTTCAATTCGTAGGCCGCGATGCCTTCGCCCGCATTCAGGGTTTCGATGCAGCGCACGTAATCTTCCGTGGAGTAAGCAAACACGTTCACGACGGTGCGCGCCTGGAGCGTCCGCAGGAAGGGCAGTTTTTCGCTCAGAAACCGCTTCGCGCCCACGTTCTGAAGGCCGATGGCGTTCAACATTCCCGAGTCGGTTTCGTAAATGCGGGGCGGCGGATTGCCCTCCATGGGTTCGGGCGAAATGCCTTTTACACAAATCGCGCCAAGCTGGTTGAGGTCGATCAGGTGGGCGAATTCTTTCCCGTAACCAAATGTCCCGCTGGCCGTCCATACCGGGTTTTGGAATCGCACCCCGGCGATCTCAATTTCGAGCTGAGGTGTGAATTCCTGCGCGGGCGGCGTCGCGGCCGTCATTTCGGGAAAAATACCCGAGTTCCCGGGGTCACGGTTGCCAATGACCCGTCCTCGCGCTAGTTTCGCTTTATCTTCGCTCGCCTTCACAGTGTGTCTGCCTCTACTCATTCGTGGCTTATCGTGGGCATTCATGGTTTGTCAACAATGCAAACCGACCCCGTGGGCGAAGTAGCCAAAAATTCAGCACGATTTTTTCCCCAACCCCTAATCACGAATCCCGAGCGCCTTCTCTGTTTCCCAAACAATCTTCTCCGCCCAAAACACCGGCCCTTCCGTGCAAACGCGTTGGTAAGCTTCGTGGCCCGTGCCCTGAACGCGGATCGAGCAGCCTAAGCAAACGCCCAGCCCGCACCCCATGCGATTCTCCATGGAAACCAGGCAGGGATGGCGGAAACGCTTGGCCAGTTCCACCGTGGCGCGCAGCATCGCCCCGGGTCCGCACACCATGAGTAAGAACTTCCGGTTGGTGTGCTTGATCAGATACTCCTCCAGCGGCCGCGTCACAAAGCCGCGATATCCCACCGTGCCGTTTTCCGTCGCCAGCAGCATGGCGCGCACCACCGGCTTGAATTCCTTTAAACCCACCAAGTCGTCTTTGGCTCGTGCTCCGAATAAAAGCCGCTGCTTGAATCCCGCCGCGGCCAACTGCTTCGCCGGCAGCAATAGCGCGGCGATGCCAATGCCTCCTGCCACGTGCAGGATTTCGTCGCATTCGTGTGCGCGCGGGAGATATTCCTCTTCAAAAAAGCCGTGGCCGAGTGGCGCGAGCAGCCCCACCTTGTCACCGGGTTTGAGTTCCGCCATCAAGCGCGTGCCTCGTCCCACAACTTTGTAGAGAAGCTGGAGGATGCTTGGCGTGGCCAGGCGCGGAGAGCCGGTCTTCCCTCCGTCCCGCGCCTGGAGGTCAAAGATGCTCATGGGCCGGCGCAGCAGCACGTCGGACCGTCCGAGGATGCGCACCATGGCAAACTGGCCCGGCCGCACGCTCGGAGCTTGCCGCGGCGCCTCCAAACTCAGAAGGAAATGGCCGCCGGTGAGGGATCGATTCTCGATGACCGCCACGGTTTCATCACGCATCGGCACTATGCTAGCACAGGTGTTTCTCAATCCATCGCCGGATGTGGGGAATGGAAGTACGGGGAAACCTATGAGGGGAATCGTAAAAGCGGAAATCGAGCGTGGCGGCACGCTGCCCGAGTTGCCGGCGGAACTCCAGATTCTTCTCCTGCGAGTACCATTCATCTTGCCGGGCAGCGATGTGCAGCACGTGTGTGGCCGCGGGCCGGTAGTGGGGATTCTCCATCCAATCGCCGGGAACGCCGCCGCACACACTGACGGCGCCGCGAATCGCCCGCGGGTGGGTAAACACATAGCGGTAGTTGAGGGAGCAAGCCTGCGAAAAACCCAGCAAGAATACCCGTTGAGGGTCGGCATGGTATTTCCGCACGGCATGCTGGATGATCGTTTCCAGGTCTCGGTGGTGGAGGTGGATGGATTCCTCCATCTTGTACGTTGTGTTCCAGCCAAAGCCCACACGAAGGTCCTTGGCATTCTTGACGAGGCGACGAAAGAACTGATAAGGGCCTTGAAGGCACATGACCACCAGGTCGCCTCGTGCAATGTGTTGCGCCACGCGCATCATGGAATCCTTATTCCCTTCGTATCCGTGTAGGGCAACCAACAACGGCCAGCGTTTGCGCCGGGGGTGGTCGCGCGGCAGCTCGAGCTCGTAGTAGCGGCGAATGGCACTGCGAAAGAATTTTTCCATAGGTCCCGTATCGATTCTAGCACACCCCCCCGACGCCTCCAGTCGCGAGGGCCAGTGAAGTTTGCCGGGTCTGTGCCGATAGGTATGTCGGAGGGCATGCCTATGAAGGTCCTTTACCCGATGAGCGGCTGGATGACTCTAATGGTATCGGTGGTGACATTTCTGCCGTCCCCCGTCTGCGGTCGATCGCCGGATGCACTGCTGCCGGACGGCGTTTGCGGCAACAGCCAAACCATGCTGGAAGCCACCCAGACGGGTAGGTCTATGGTCCAGCAGGCTTTTGCTACAGGCATGCCGTGGGGTGATCCGGCGCTCAATGAATATGTTAACCGATTAGGACAGAATCTGGCGCGCAGCAGCGGAAGTCAACAGGTTTTTGCCTTTTATGTTCTCTACAACCCCAAGGTCAACGCGCAGGCGTTTCCGGGGGGGTACATTGTGATTAATTCCGGAGCGATCAGCCTGGCGGAAAGTGAGGCCGAACTGGCTTCCGTTTTGTCGCACGAAATCGCCCATGAGAACTCCTGCGATTGGCGAACAGCGCCATCGAAGACCAATCTCTTCGAGTTAATCGCCATCGTTCCAGCGGTAGTTTTTGGCGGACCGGCGGGGATCGCTGTCGTTTCGGCGAGTGGTTGGGCGACGAAATTGGGAGGCGCCCGTTTCGATCGTTCGAAGGAACAACGGGCGGACCGCTTGGCCGCTCAGTACCTGGTCCGCGCCGGCTACGACCCGCACGCGGCGGTTGAATTCTTCCAGCGGCTTCAGTCGGAAAATGATCGCATCGGAAAGGAACCGGGGGGCTTGCTGGCCACGCATCCCCGCACGGGTGATCGGCGAAAACAGTTGGAAAAGATCATCCCCAACCTCCCCGCGCCGGAATTTGCGCAGCATGATGAAGCAGAATTCCTCCGCGTGCGGCGGGCGGTGCGCGAGTACGACGAAATGTATTCGCGCTTAGTTGGCGTGCGGGTGCCTGGCCACGACGCGCCTCCTCCCGAACTTTCGCGCCGGCCGCCGGCAGAGGCAGAGACCAGTAAGCACTAAGCAGTAGACAGAAGGTAGTAAGCGGCAAGACCAAGGGCGGGAAGAATGTTCTCCCGCCCTTTTTGTTCGTTATGTCGAAACGGCTCACCTCATCGTCCCCGCCATTTGGATTTTTGACAAGCGTCGCCTACAATAGTCTGCTTTCAGGTGCACCATGTACGCCTTATTGAAGGCCTCATTGATTATCGGTTTGGTGGCGCTTAACGCCTCTTTTGTCGCCACGGAATACTCCTTGTTGAGTGTGCGGCGCACCCGCCTGGAGCAGCTTTCCAATGAAGGCAATTCCCAGGCGAAACTGGTGCTCACCTTACTTTCCGATATGGTGGCGCTGTTCTCGGGAACGCAACTGGGGATTACCGTCGTCAGCCTGCTGATGGGTTGGTTGGGCGAGGCCATCATAGCCAATGCCATCGACCAATCGCTGGGAGGGCATCTCGGCCGCTTGGCGCGTGCCACCGTGGCCCACTCTATTTCCGTCGGCATCGCTTTTCTGCTCATCACCATGCTGCTGATGGTCTTGGGTGAACTCGTCCCCAAAGCCATGGCCTACGATAACGCCGAAAGCTTTGCGTTGGGCGTGGCGCGGCCCATGTCTTTTTTCCTCAAGCTGAGCCGCTACCCGGTCCGCGTGCTGGATGCTCTGGCCAACGCGGTCCTTCACTCGCTGCACCGCACTCCGGGTCGAAGTCACGGCCCGTTGCCCACCGCCGAAGAAGTGAAACTGATCGTGTCGGGGATTCGCAAGCGCGGACTGCTCGACGAAGAACAAGAGGAGATGATTCACAGCGTCTTCGATCTGGACCGCGTCCGCGTGCGCGAAATCATGGTGCCCTGGAATCGCATCACCTGCTTGCCCGTCACGACCGATCTGCGGACGCTGCTTGAACGCGTGGTCAAGGATCAACACTCCCGCATCCCCGTTTATGACGCCCTGCCTGACCAGATCGTCGGCGTCCTCTATACCAAAGATCTGCTGGCGGTGATGGCGGAGAGAGCGCACGCTGCCACCCCGGCGGATTCAGGCTTTGATCTGCGCACGATCCTTCACCAGCCGATGATTGTTCCCGAGGCGATGTCGTTAACCCAGATGCTGAAGGAGGCCCGCCGGCGGCATTCGCAAATGGCGCTGGTCGTGGACGAGTTCGGAACCTTCGTGGGCTTGGTGACCATCGAGGACGTGCTGGAACAGATCGTGGGCGAGATCCAGGATGAGTACGACCGCGAAGAAGCCGCCATCCGCAAGGTGGGGGAAAACGTCCTGGTGGTGGATGCCTCGATGAGCCTGCGCGATCTGGCCAGCGAACGCGATATCGTCCTGCCGCGTGGGGCAGGGTACGAAACGCTGGCGGGCTTCGTCCTGGCGCGGCTGGGATTCATTCCTCAAGGCGGCGAGAGTTTCGTTTTTGAATTCCGCCGCTACACCGTCCTGGAAGTGGAAGGCCGCCGGGTATCCAGGATTCGCATTGAAACCCTGCCGCAGGGAGTCAAGGAGTCAGGAGCCAAAAGTCAGGAGTCAGGAGATAGACGCCCCTATACTGGCTCCTGACTTCCGGTTCCTGACTCCTGGCCCCCCAGCATCACTCCCACTTCCGCCCCGCGATTCACGTTCAGGGCTTTCGCGGCCGAACCCCGATTGGTGCAAATTTCGATATAGCCTGAACTGCCCACGATGGCGAACAATTCCCCCGGTCTGCCCATGGAATACGCCAGGTTCAGGCGAGTAATTTCCTGCTGATTGATGATGATCTTGAAGGGCGGCGGGCTCTCGGCGAACAGTTGGGGAAGGTCTTCCGGCCGCAGATTCGTAAGGATATTCCCGAACTTGTCGATCTTCAGGACAACGCCCTTGACCAAGGTTTCTCCCACCCGCTTGGGTTTAGGTGAGGAGAACTTGGTGTAATCGCTGATGAGCTCACCGAACTTATCGACTTCCAGCCCTTTGCTCAGCCAGGCCGCAACCGGGGCAAAGATGTCGCGTCCCTGAAACGTGGCGCTGACCGGGTTGAGGAAGTAATGGTCCGAGGTGATGTGGCGGACCTCCATGCTTTCTTCCCGCTCGTAGATCAACGAAAGCACCCCGTTATCGGGAGCAATGAATTTGTAAGCCATGCTGCGAGCCAGCAGGGGGCGGCGCGCTGTTCCCACTCCCGGGTCAACGACCACCAGGTGAATCGTATCGAAAGGAAAGAAGCGATAGCTCTGGGCCAACGTGAAGGCCGCATCGAAAATATCGTAGGCGGCCACTTGGTGCGTGATGTCCACGATTTCGACATCGGGATTAATGTTGTAGATGACTCCTTTTATCGTGCCAACAAAGTGGTCAACGGTGTCAAAATCCGTAATCAAGGTAATAAGGGGCTTGCGTGCCAAAGGATTCTCCTGTTCTATGCAACTGGTCGATGTTGTAGCGGCGAGTTTACCTCGCCATGGGGCGGCGTAAAGCCGCCTCGACATCAAATCGGCCCACTGCGCAGGATACGGCCAAGATGCGTGAAGTCGCAATGGGGGTCCAATTCCAGGGCGCGCAGCCAGGCCCGGACAGCGTTATCGATCTCCCCGAGTTCGACAAAACTAAAGCCCAGGGCTTGATGGACGAAGGCATCCCCGACGCGGTAAGTCAGAGCTTCTTCATAAGCCGCCTGGGTGCCGGCCCAGTTTTCGAAGCGAAAGCAATGAAATCCGCGCTCGCAGGCTGCGGCCCAGGGCTGAAGCTCGGGCGTGACCTCCCGCGGGAGCGGCTTTTCCTGCTGCAAAGCCAGCAAGCGGCGCGCACAGTCCTGCACGTTGTCGCGCGCCGGAGAATTCTCGAAAATGGCCACCGACAAAATCAGTTCGCGCAGGGAGCGGTTCAGGTCCTCGGGGGACGGGTTCTGGGAGTAGAGCAGGCTCAAGCCGGTGCGGTAGTGTTCGCGGCTCTCGATCAGCGATTCCACTTTGATGAGAAAATCTTCCGCCTGGGCGTGGTGGGGGTCAAGCTCCAATGCCCGGCGGTAGCAAGCGGCCGCCCGGTCCAACTGGCCCAAGCTTCCGCAAGCATTACCGAGAAGATAATGCGCCTGCGGGTCCATGGGCGCGGCTTGCACGGCGCGGGAAAGAGCTTCCAAGGCGTCGGAAGGCCGCTGGGTTTCCAGGTAGCACACGCCGAGTTGGCTCCAAGCGGGGGCGTTCGCTGAGTCTTCCACCACCAACGCTTCCAGCAGACTGATGGCGGCGGGAAAGTCCGCCTGTCCTAACGCCTGGAGGGCGCGGGCGAACCGATCTTCGGGTTCAATATTAGTCATTGGTTGAAAATGGCGCGAAACTGCTCGAGGTTGAGCGGGGGCGTTTGCGCCGTACTGAGATTCTCCAGGACGTGTTCCCGCCGGCTCATTCCCACCAGGGCGGAAGTAATGCCGGGCGTGGAGCGCACAAACTGGATGGCCCTTTGCGCGTCCTTTTCGAGGCCGGGGAACCATCGGCGGGTTTCCTCGGGCAGGTTCTCGGTCAATTTCTGCTGAAGCAGGCTGGCGCTGGCAAAAACCAACATGCCGTGGGCGCGCGCCACCTGCAAAACCGGGACGGCCTTGCCGTCAACGCGTTGGGTTCGGGCCGACAAAGCTTCCGGCATGGCGAGATTGTAGGGCAGTTGGATGGCGCGGAAATGATGGTCCTTGCCGCCCACCTCTTCCGCCAGGCGCAGAAGCTCGGGGAGCGAAAGCGCCTCGTGCGAAGCCAGCCCGACGCGGTAGCCATTCCAGGTTGCCGTGCCGTACATGCGAATCTTCCCTTCGCCCGCGGCCTTTTCCAGAGCGGCAAACGCCGCGCGCATCCGCCGGTCGAATTCCTCCCGGGACACGTGGACGACTTGCGTTTCGGGATTATGTAAATAATATATATCCAGCGTATCGATACCGAGATTCTGCCGGCTCACCTCGATCTGATTCTCGAGATACTTCGGGGACATCACGTGGCAGCCGGCCACCGCCTCCTCCGGACGGAAAAGGCCGGGATCGATCAAGGTCCGCTGGAAGTAGTCAGAAGGATCGTCGGGCTCGCTGCCGTCAAAGCTCAGAAAGCCGCCCTTGGTGGCGATCAACACCTCGTCGCGTTGGACCTTGCCGCTCGAAATCACCGCCGCCAGCGCCTGGGCGATGGCGCGCTCGCTGCGCTGGTGGCGGTAATTCACCGCGGTATCAATGACGTTGATCCCGCCTTCCAGGGCGTCCGCCACCGCCTCGCGATAGAGCGCGTCATACGCCGCGGTAGGTTCGCCCAGGTAGGTCCCGATGCCGATGGAGGAAAGCCAGAGACCCTGGAATTCGCGGAAGTGGCCGGGCAATCTCGCCTCGAAACGGCGGCGAAAGCGGTCCGTCCCTTCGGACGTGGCATGGCCTGGAATCAGCACGTGTTGGAATCCCCCGAGAACCAGAATCACTTTAACACGAAATTCGAAACTGGAAATTCGAAACTGGAAATTCGAAATTCGAAACTCGAAATTCGAAACTCGAAATTCGAAACTCGAAATTCGAAACTCGCCCCGATTCCGAATTTTATATTCCCAATTCCGAAGTTCAAATTGCGAACTTTGATTTTCGAATTGCACTTTTCGTGTTTCGAATTCCGAACTTCAATTTCCGAGCGTCGATTTTCGAATTTCGAATTTCGATTTTCGATTTTCGAGTTTCGATTTTCTGTCCTGTCAGTCCATATGCGCCTTGACTAAGAAGAGCGGAATATCACTTTCGTGCCGAACCCTGGTGATGGTGGCTCCATGAATGAGATCGGCGATCAATCGGTGTCCGTGCGTGGTCATGGCGATCAGGTCGCAATGCTCGGCGTCCGCGGTTTTGAGGATGGCGCGAGCCGGTTCGCCGCTTTCATGGCGCGCCGTGACCGGCAAGTTCTCGCACCGGAGTTCCGCGCTGACCTTCTCCAAATACTCCCGGTCCTCTTTTATTTCCTGGGAGTCGGAGAGATTCAGATTCTCCTGCCATTGCGCCGCCCAGCCGGTGGAAACGTGCAGCAGGACGATTTCCGCGCCGGTCAGGCGCGCCAGTTCTTTGACGCGCGGCAAGAGGAAGGAATCGGCCTTGCTGTGATCGAGCGCGACAAGGATTTTCTTGAACATGGCAAACCTCGCAGAATCGGATGATCGGGTGATCGGGTGATCGGAAGATCGGGTAATCCCGCGGACGATAATACGATGACCAGCTTTTCCGTTGGTCACCCGATCACGGGATCAGGCGATTCCTTTGCTCACCCGATCACCCGATCACCGGATCACCCGATCACCCGATTAGTGCATCCAGTCTCGAACCGTCACCACCAAAAGATAGGCGTTCAATATCGCGATGACCCCCGCCGTGATCCACGCCAGGATTTTCAGCCATCGCGGGTTGACGAATTCGCCCATCATGCGCCGGTCGCCCGTAAACATCACCAGGGGCACGACGGCAAAGGAGAGTTGCAGGCTCAGGATAACCTGGCTGAAGATCAGGAGCTTGGCCGTTCCTGACTGGCCGAAGAAAATCACCGCAATCACTGCCGGAATGATGGCCATCAGGCGGGTGATCAACCGGCGCAGCCAGGGAACCAGCCGTATGTTGAGAAATCCCTCCATAACAATCTGGCCTGCCAGGGTTCCGGTCAAGGTGGAGTTCTGCCCGGAGCAGAGCAGGGCCACCGCAAACAGGATGGCGGCCCAATGCGTTCCCAGCAGAGGCGTCAGGGTGTTATACGCCTCCTGAATTTCCGCCACCCGCGTGTAACCGGCGCGGTAGAACGTTCCCGCGGCCATAATCAGAATTGCGGCATTAATCAGGAAGGCAAAATTCAGGGCGAGGAAATAGTCGAGAAAGTTGTAACGCATGGCCGTCTTCATGCCTGCCGGCGTGCGGTCGATGGCTCGCGTCTGCACCAGGGAGGAATGCAGGTAAAGATTATGCGGCATTACGGTGGCGCCCAGCATGCTGATGGCGATGTAGAGCATCTCCGGGTTGGTGAGGATCTGCGGTGTGGGGATAAATCCCTTGGCGATGGCCACCACGTCCGGGCGCACCAGGAGGAGTTCAATCAGGTAGCACCCGCCGATAACCCCGATCAGCGTGACCACCACGGCTTCCAGATACCGGAATCCCTTGTTTTGGAGATAAAGGATGGCCAGCACATCGAGCGCCGTCAGGCAGACTCCCACCAGCAGGGGAATGTGAAAAAGCAGGTTGAGGGCGATGGCGGAGCCGATCACTTCCGCCAGGTCGCAGGCGGCGATGGCGATTTCGCAGAAAACCCAGAGGACGATGCTGGTTCGCCGCGAATAGTGCGCCTTGCAGGCCTGCGCCAAGTCCATCTGCGTGACAATCCCCAACCGCGCCGCGAGCGCCTGAACCAGGATGGCGATGAGGTTGGAAATCATCAGGACGGAAATGAGCTGATAGGCGAAACGCGACCCACCGGCAATGTCCGTGGCCCAATTGCCGGGGTCCATGTATCCGACCGCCACCAGAAAGCCCGGGCCGGAAAAGGCCAGAAGCTTCCGCCAAAAACCGGCGCCGACAGGGACATTGACACTTCGATGCACTTCCGGCAAGGAGGGTGTTGCCACGGCGTGGCTGTCGTGAACCGCGGATGCGGGGTCGTGACTCATGAGACGCCCAGTATACACGCAACGGGTTGCGTTAGAGTCTGCCGAAGGCCTTACCGGCGGTCAGCCAATCGGGAGAAGTATAAAGGGTAAAATGTAAAATATAAACAATGCATGCCTCTTTTGATTCTCAATACCGCCTCCGAGAATCTCAAATCCCCAATCTCAAATCGCAAATCGCCATGCAGAAATCGCCAGATGACCCGGTGTTCCGCTAGCCCGATTGCTTCGGCTTTCTCCTTACTTTTCATCCACATCGCCAGAGAGTGACTTTAACTCGTTTGTTTTCATCAATATCGCCAGAAGGCAAAAAGCCGGCATTTTCTCTCCCTGTGTTTTCATTAACATTCAGGCTTCGTTCGCTGATTTTCCGGGGGGATTTTTTCCCCGTGATCCTGGCCAGCAACAGTAATTTAACTGTCTTAGTTTCAATATGATAGATTTTTGCAAGCTCCCCGCAATTCACCGCTAACCCATTTCCTATCTAATATATCGTGGAGAACCGCGCTCCTTTCCTTTGCCTCCGCCCTCCACCTACGAGTTAACTACCCTTATTTGAATGATATAGAATGCTTAGACATTTTGACTCTAAACCCTAACGTTATTTTGTTTCTATCACATCGTGGGAAGCCGTCGCCTTTTTCTCGCCGCCGCTCCCCACTTCCAAACTAACTCTTTGTATTTGAATGGGATAAAGCGTTAAGACATATTGACGTTAAATGCTAAGTCAATTTGTTTCTAGTACATCGCGAGAAGCCGCAGTTTGTCGTCGCATCTTTATCTAGCCTATGGTATTCCCACCCGTCCCCCAATCCGCCGATAACGGCTCGTTAAGTTTGCGGGGCACATGACAAAGCACATTTGCGCCGTGCGGCATTGCACCTTTCAGGTGCGCTCGTTCCGACGTAGGGGTTGGTCTTGCCCTACTCCTGCGGGCCACTGGCCCGCCGAAAAAGGGGACGGCAATCCGTCCCCCTACATAGCGCGTCGTTATCGGCGGATCAGGGCCGAGAGGCGCGGCGCGCCGGCACAATGCCGGTGCTCGCCTTGATATTAGCTTATGCGATAGCCGATGTCAATGACTATTTTGAGCCTACGCGCCAGAAATCGTAGCCCACAAATCCGGCGAGTTGGCGTAGCCCTAAAGGAACGAGGTGTAGCAAGCGCCGCACGGCCCGGTTCTTTAAGTCCGCGGCTCGTTCCCGATTGCGAACCAAAAGCCGCGGACCGGCACAACCAGTCCACCCTCGCCAGCCGGGACTGGGGCGCGTTCATTTCAGCAGCCGAGGCGGTGGGCGAATCGGCACCGCGGATAACTTTCACCATCATGGCCAACGATCTGTCCGGTACGTTGTCGGGAGGGGTGAGGGCGGATTGTCTCGGTCCCGTGAGTTATCCCAAGGGGGTGGGTTTGGGGACGACCTAGTTTAGCACCGACGAATTCAGTCAGCCGGGGGGACGTTCGGGAGTTGCGCCAATGGGACCGTGCGGGGCCCGGGCTTGAGCGAGTGGAACCAGAGCTTCGAGAAGGAGTTCCCCATCGGCGAGTCCAAGCGGTTGGAGTTTCGGGCCGAGTTCATCAACTTCACCAATACCCCAATCTTCAACGCGCCTAACCAGAATGTTGACAGCTCCCAGTTCGGACAGGTCCTCAGCTCACAGGGACAACGCAACATTCAGTTTGCCCTGAAGTTCTACTTCTAAGATCCTCATATCGCAAGCCATCGGGAAGGGGGAGCGGTCGCCCGCTCCTCTTTCCCACACCCGGCTCAAAACATTTTGAAACTCACCTCGATAGTTACCCTGCAAGGTACGGGCTTTCCAGCTTTCACGGCAGGTTTGAATTTCCAGGTCTTTACCGTTTCCACGGCGTTCTCGGTCAACCCTTTGTCAGAGGGCTGAACCACGTTCACATCGGTCACTACGCCATCGGCTCCGACGACAACGGAGAGAACCACGTAGCCTTCCAGTTTTGCGACTCTCGCCGCCTCGGTATAACCAGGGTCCGGCTTGTAAATGGCGATGGGGGCGCTGACGCCATCGCCGATGGTATAAACCCCTCCACTCACACCGCCAGGCACGCCACCGATCACACCGCCACTCACACCTTCAATTACACCGCCAACTACCCCGCCGCGCACTCCACCAGGCACGCCGCCAATCACGCCACTGCGAGGGGCATTGCCACCGTCTTCGGCAAGGGTGAAGTTTATGGTCACATCGGTGGTGACAGCCTTTTCCATCGGCTCGTAGCGCCATTGGCGGACGGCCTCGAGAGCCGCTTTGACCAGTTTCGGGGGGCCGCTCAGCGCCAGGAGGTTTGAGACGCTGCCGTCCTTTTCAATGGTGGCTCGCAGGACAACGATACCCTGAATGCCCGCCTTCTTCGCCTCGGGGGGATAGACCGGATTCACTCGCGTAACCAGCTTGGGGGCAGTTTTCGCAAGCGGCGGAGCTTCTTTCGAGGCCTGCGGGGCCGGTGCGGCCTTGCCGCTCTTGTCGAGGGTGAAGTTGATGCTTACGACCGTGACCCGAACCTCTTTGTCCGGCGCGTAGCGCCAATACTGGACGGCCTCGAGCGCCGGTTTGACCAGTTGCGGGGGGCCGCTCAGCACAACGATGTCCTGGACGCTGCCGTCCTTGTTGATGGTGACGCGCAGCCTGACAATCCCCTGAATGCCCGCCTGCTTCGCCGCTGCGGGATAGACCGGCGGCACCTGCTTGACCGGCGGGATGACAGCAGAGGAAGACGGCGTAATATCCTTCTCTGCCGGCTGGCTGCCCGCGGCGGCCGGCGCAGGCGCTCGCAGCGGAAACGCCCACACGCCCACTACCCCGGCCAGAGTCAAAAACCCAACAATGGCGGTGACCGACAGGAAAAGACGCGGCTTCGACATGGTGACCTCCTTGACGAGCAGTTCAATTCGTTGCGCAAGCTGACGTTCCTTCAGAAAGGTTGGCGCCGCTCCCAGTGCCGGGCCGGGGCTGCCACCGGCAATCTCCAGCAGCGCGCACAGGTAAGGTTTGCGCGCGTTGATCAAGCGAACCACTTCCGCGTCAACCGTCTGCTCGCGGCTGAGACGAATTCGATTGACCACCCAGGCCACGGCAGGATGAAACCAGAAGGCCGCGAGAATGAGTTCCTCCGCCAGGTTGAGAATCCAATCACGCCGCGCGACGTGCAACAATTCGTGCCCGGCAATGGCGCGCTGGAAGTCTTCGTGCAGTCTTGGGAAGCGTTCCGGGAGAAGAATGGAAGGAGGGCGGAGGCCAAACGTAGCAGGGCTTTCGATTCCTAGCGAGAGATACCAGGCGGCGGAGACGCACAGCCGCGACTCGAGCTCGCGCACGCGGTCGGGGAGCGGATCAAACGCGCGTGCCGCCCGCCGAATCCCCCGCAACCTTCCCAGGCCTAAGACCAACCACGCGAGGCGCACCAACATTCCCGCCAGCAACACGCCGACGATGAGCGGATAAAGCGCAGAGTTCAGATCTGCCGCGCCCGCCGGTACTCCCTGGAAACTGATGGACACCGTCCCCATCGCTACAGCGGAAGCAACGGCGGGTGGCCGCCAGGGTTGAAGCACCGGCAGCAGCAGGCAAATCACCAGAAGGCCTTGCCAGTAAGCCAGCAGCACACGCGGCGCGCGCAGGCGGAACAACGCGGGAAGACCCGTGCCCACCACGACCAGCAGAAGGACCTGAAGGCAGTAAGCAAGAAAGTTGGCAAACCACAGGGGAGGACTCATGCGCTCTCCTTGATGGCCCGCGCGATCTTTTCCAGCTCCGCGGGCGAAAGGTGCCGGTCTTTCACGAGGTGCACCAGGAGCGGCTCGGCGGAGCCGTTGAAGACGCGCTCGACAAACTCCTGCACCATGGCACGGATCACCTTGGCCTTGGCTTGGGCGGGGCGGTAGACGTGGGCCTTGTCCTCGGCGCGCTTCTTCAAATATCCCTTCTCTTCCAGGATGTTCATCATGGTCAGGACCGTGGTGTAGGCGATCTTGCGCCGGCCGAGGAGCGTCTCGTAAACGTCGCGCACGGTCGCGGTCTGAAGCTCCCAGACCACTTTCATAATTTCCAGCTCTTGCTCGGTTAAAGTGCGGCTCTTGGTTCGCATACTAATTAATTAGTACGAGTAGTTTAGTTTGTCAAGCGGAAAATGTCGAGGGGAATGCGTCCGAAGTCCAAGGTCCGAAGTCCGAGGTAGCCCATCGAGATGTCAAATCAGCAATCGCCAATCACTCCGTTTCCAGATGGCCCGATGATCCGATGGCTCGATGGCCCGATTTCTTTCACCAGTTGGTAATCGACCCGTCCGGCCGGTGCAGCATGGGGATGGGCCGCTTGGGTTCGGTGATCTCCGCCGCCAGTTGCAGCGGCTTGGTGTCGAGCGTCACGCCCAGGCCGGGCCGGCGGTTCGGCCACAGCTTGCCCTGGTGAAAGTCATAGCATTCCGGCAGGTGCGCGTAATCGTGGTGGCCGTCGCCGGTCATTTCCATCAGCACCGGCCCGGAAAAGACCGAGCAAGCGTGTACGAGGGCAGCCTCTGAAACCGGACCGGTGAAGTGCGGGATGAGTCCCACATAATGGGTTTCACAGAGCGCCTGGATTTTCATGTACTCGGAGATGCCGCCCACGTTGGGAATCGTCACGCGCGCATAGTCGATGAGCTGCTGTTCGATGAGCTCGTTCACGTCCCACTTGCTGCCGAATTGCTCGCCCACGGCGATGGGAACCTTCACGTGCTGGCGCAGCTCGCGATAGACCCCAGGGCTTTCCGACCGCACCAGGTCTTCCGCGAAGTAGGGCTCGAGCGGCTCGATCAGGGTGCTCAGGCGCACGGCGTCGGGGAAATCAAGGCGGGTATGGTAATCGAGCGCCCAATCGCCGTCTTTGCCCACGCCCTCGCGAATCTCCACGCAGTCCTGGTAGGTCTTATCCACCATCTGTCGGGAGCTGAAGGGCTGCCCCGGCGGCGGGTCAGCCGTGGCGTGGCGATAGGCCCTGAAACCCGCTTCAATGCAGGCGCGCGCCGATTCCTTCAAGCTGCCCCGGGAGGGAAAACCTGTCGAATAGCATTCGACGTGGTCCCGCGCCACGCCTCCCAGTAAGTCGCACACGGGAACGCCCAGAGCCTTCCCCTTGATGTCCCAAAGCGCCAGGTCAAGAGCGCCCAGCGCATCCAGCTTCTCGCGTCCGGCGGGGTAGAAGTAGCCGCGGAACATCATTTGCCAGAGGTGATCGATGCGGGAAGGATCTTCGCCGATCAGCATGGCGGCGCATTGTTCCACCGTGTCCTTGCCGCCGCCTTCGCCCACGCCGGTAATTCCCTGGTCGGTTTCAATGGTGACAATGTGGAAGCTCTGATTGAACGTGGGGCCGGAACTGGGATTCAGATAGAAACGCACGCGCGTGATCTTCATGGGTGACGGGGCCGCGGCTTTGGCTGTCGAGGGAAGAGTCGCCAACCCCGCGGCTCCTCCCACACTTGCCAATTGTAAAAAGGAACGACGCCTCATATGTCCTCCTGTGCCTGCTGAGAAGTAAGTGCAGCGCCGGCATCTTGCCGGCATTGCGTTCCGGCCCCAAGGGCCGCCGACCGCGAATTCGAATCGGGATTCTACCGCAAATAAGCGGAATTGTGCGTGGCGCGGACCTGCTCTTTAGGTCCGCGGCTTTCCCTTGCCTACCTGGGGAAGAGCCGCGGACCTAAAGAGCAGGTCCGCGCTACGCCTCCCTTTCACTTGCGCCGACGATGGGCTAAGATTCCCGGGGAGAGAACCATCATGCCACAGCCGGACACGATCAACAGCACGGCGTCTTCCGCCAGTTCCTACCAACCCGTGCGCGCGCCTCGCGGTACGACAATAACCTGCAAGGGATGGCAGCAGGAAGCCGCTATGCGGATGTTGATGAACAATCTCGACCCGGACGTTGCGGAGCGGCCGCAAGAGCTCATCATTTACGGGGGCACGGGCAAGGCCGCGCGCAATTGGGCTTGCTACCACGCCATTGTGGAAGCCCTAAAGGGCCTGGGCAATGATGAGACGCTCCTGGTGCAATCCGGAAAGCCCGTGGGAGTTTTCCAGACGCACGAAGCTGCTCCACGCGTGCTGATTGCCAACGCCAACCTGGTGGGACACTGGGCCACTTGGGAGAAATTCCGCGAGCTCGAGCGCCTGGGCCTGATCATGTACGGCCAGATGACGGCGGGGAGTTGGATTTACATCGGCACGCAAGGAATCTTGCAAGGTACTTATGAAACCTTCGCCGCCGCGGCACAGAAGCACTTTGCGAGCGACCTGGCGGGCAAACTGGTGGTGACAGGCGGCATGGGAGGCATGGGCGGAGCGCAACCGCTGGCCGCCACTCTGAACGGCGGCGCCTTTCTCGGCATCGAGGTTGACCCGGATCGCATCAAGCGCCGCATCCGCACGGGCTACTGCGACATCTGCGTCAATTCTCTGGATGAAGCCGTGCGCATCCTCAAAAATGCGGTGCGCCAAAAACATGCGGTGTCGGTGGGACTCGTGGGCAATTGCGCGGACGTCATCCCGGAACTGGCGCGCCGCGGCATTGTCCCCGATCTGCTTACGGACCAGACCAGCGCGCACGATCCGCTGAATGGTTACGTCCCCTCCGGGCTGAGCCTGGAAGAGGCCGCCGAACTCCGCCGCAAGAATCCCGAGGATTACTTGCAGCGGTCGTACGATTCGATCGCGCGCCACGTCACGGGCATGTTGGAATTGCAGAGGCTCGGCGCCGCCACGTTCGATTATGGCAACAATATCCGCACCATGGCCTTCGAACACGGGGGCGTGAAAGACGCGTACAATTTCCCCGGCTTTGTTCCTGCCTATATTCGGCCCTTGTTTTGTGAAGGCCGCGGGCCGTTCCGATGGGCGGCGCTTTCCGGCGAGCCCGCCGACATCTACCGCACCGACGACCTGGTGCTGGAACTTTTCCCCGACAACGCCATCCTGAATCGTTGGATTCGCCTGGCGCGGAAGCATGTGAAGTTTCAAGGACTGCCCGCGCGCATCTGCTGGCTGGGTTACGGCGAGCGTGCGCAGTTCGGCGAGCGCATCAACGACCTGGTGGCAGCGGGCGATTTGAAGGCTCCCATCGTCATCGGGCGCGATCACCTGGACTGCGGCTCCGTGGCCTCACCCTTCCGCGAAACCGAGAGCATGAAAGACGGCAGCGACGCGATCGCCGATTGGCCGGTGTTGAACGCGCTGCTCAATACCGCCTCAGGGGCAAGCTGGGTGTCCTTCCACCACGGGGGCGGCGTGGGAATCGGATACTCGCTGCACGCAGGGCAAGTCACCGTGGCCGATGGCACCCCCGAGATGGCGAAACGGCTGAATCGCGTGCTCACCAACGATCCGGGAATCGGCGTGGCCCGCCACGTGGACGCAGGTTATGAGGAAGCGGCCGTCTTCGCGAAAAAGGCGGGAGTGAAGATACCGAAAATGCAGTGACGAGTGACATGTGACGTGTGACGAGCCTGCAAGAGCCGAAATTCGAAAATCGAAACTCGAAAATCGCGGCGAGTTTCGCTTTTCGAGTTTCGAGTTTCGATCCTTACTGGCTCGTCACTCGTCACTTATCACTCGTCACTGCTTTTTCAGCTTTTCTTCGACGTCACCGTGAAGAACGAGCCAAACTGTTGCTCAACTTTCCGGCTCTTACACTTGGGGCAAGCGATTCGCTTCTTATCGTGTTCTGCCATGGTCAAGATCAGGGTGAAGGTTTTCTTGCACTCTTTGCACGCGTATTCGTAATTGGGCATAGTCAATAACCTCCGGCATACGTTGGAGCGGTATTATAGCGTATCGGGTTCGGAATTTGCGGGTCAAGTTGCTTGCCAAGCGGGTCGTGACTCAATTTCAAGCGCTCGAGGCGGTGGTGGCTTTTTCAGACAACAGGCCGATTTGGACCGCGATATTAATGGTAAGCTCATGATATTCAGACCATGGCATTTTGTGCTCGGGGTGACGTTACTTGTGTGTATGGTACTTCCATTGCCGCTATTAGTGTTTGCATGGAGAAAACCCAACAGACAGAAGATCGCGTTCGTTGTTGTGGGCCTCAGTGCTGCCCTCCTACTCGTTGCAAGCGTCCCCGACGCGAGGCATATCCTCCTGGGCAGGAACTACAGCCATCGTCTGCACGCTAGCATAGAAGTAAACATGCTATTGGCTGCTACTCTTGGGTTATATTTGGCAATTACCCGCAGGTGGCTTGCGGCTATTGCAGCGGCGATGCTTTTATGGGTATGGTTCTGGGTGGATGTCATGAATTCCGTTGTTTAGTCGCAGACTGAATCATTCCTGACATGCGGGTAGAGATGGACAATGTACGAGAATCTGTCCTCGAAGATGTCTCCTAACTCACTTTTCTTCCGCAATGCCGCGCAACTGATCACCCTGTCAGGCCTGCCGGTTCCCCGCCGCGGTCCGGCGCTGGGCGAATTGGGGATTATCTCGCGCGGCGGCCTGCTGACCCGGGGAGAAACCATCCTGCGGGTGGGCTCGACGCGGGCACTGGAACGCGAGGCGCGGCGCCTGCGCGCCGAGGCCATCGACTGCGGCGGGCGCGTGGTCATGCCCGGCTTCGTCGATTCACACACGCATTTAATTTTCGCCGGCAGCCGGGTGAATGATTACGAGTTGCGCTTGCGCGGCAAGACATACGAGGAAATCGCGCAGGCCGGAGGCGGGATTCAATCCTCCGCGCAGAAGGTTCGCAAGGCCAGCGCTGCATCGCTCGCGCAACAGGCGCGAAAGTTCCTGGACCAATTCGCCGCCCACGGCACGACCACACTCGAAGTGAAAAGTGGCTATGGGCTGGAGATCGCACAGGAGTTGAAGATCCTGCGCGTCATTCGAATGCTCGAAGCGGACGCGGCTCTGGAGTTGGTCCCCACGCTGCTCGCTCTCCATGCGCTGCCCGCGAGTTTCAGCGATCATCCCCGCCAATATGTGGACGAGGTGATTGAGCGACTGCTCCCTCTGGTTGCGGCAGGGGGCGTAGGGCCGGGCTTTAGCCCGGCACGTGCCGCCCTCAAGGGCGGCGCTACAGCACGCAGTGCCGCCCTCAAGGGCGGCAGTGCAGCACGCAGGAACCAGGCGGCGGGCGGGAGGCTGGCGGAATTCATCGACTGCTTCTGCGACCGCGGCGCGTTCAGCGTGGAAGATTGCCGCCGCGTCTTCGAGGCCGGCCGCAAGTTTGGCTTGACGCCGCGGATTCACGCCGAGCAACTTTCCCGCACCGGCTCGACCCAACTGGGAATCGAATCTGGCGCTGCCTCTGCTGACCATCTCGACAAGGTCACGGCTGGAGACATTCGCGCCCTGGCGCGCTCGAGCGTGGTCGCTACGCTTTTGCCGGGAGCGAATTTCCATCTGGGATTGAAGCGATATCCTCCCGCGCGCAAGCTGATCGACGCCGGAGCTGCGGTGGCGCTGGCCACGGACTTCAACCCCGGTACGAGCCCTACCCTGAACATGCAATTCATCATGTCGCTCGCCTGCACGCAAATGCGGATGACGCCGGCGGAGGCCCTCGCCGCCTCGACCATCAATGCCGCCTGCGCTCTGCGCCGCGCCGACCGCATCGGTTCGCTCGAAGCGGGCAAGCAGGCCGATTTGATTGTCCTGGACGTTGAGGACTACCGCGAAATCCCCTATTACTTCGCGATGAATCATTGTGTGATGACCGTGAAGCGGGGAAAAGTGAACCGTATTTGAGTTCAGGTTCAGATATCCTGGTTTCAAGTTATAATTCGATCTTCACAAAGAAGCCGCAGCTTCAGCTCGATAGTCTGGTGCCGATAAACGGCGAAATCAAGCTGAATGGGGACCTGGAGCCAGAAAACCCGGTATGAGCGCGCAGCGAGGAGGATTTTGAATTCAATGCGAAGACTGACCCATGGAATGACCGAATATGTATCTCGAGCGCTCCGCGTAGCCACCCTATTGACGCCCGCCCTGCTGCTCCTTGCCGCCTCGCCAAGCTGGGCGCAGGATTTGCATGCAGGTTATGCGAAAGTTGATATTACTCCCACGGGACCGGTGACCATGGGCGGGTATGACCTCCGCAATGCCCCCTCGGATGGCGTTTATCCGGGCGACCATCTTTACGCGCGGGCCTTGGTTTTCGAGACCTCGGGGGTCCGTGTGGCCTTTGTGGTCGCGGATGTGATCGGGATCGAGGGGCACGACGTCTTCTGCCGCAGCATCGCGGACGCGACCGGGATCCCCGTGTCCAACATCCTCCTGGGCGACGTTCACAACCATGCCGCCCCGGCGCCCAATGCCGAGGCCAAAACCGACTGGGATCGCATCTTCGCCGGCGCCATCGTGAAGGCCGCGACTCAGGCGGTGGCAAACTTGCAGCCGGTCCGCATCGCCGCGGGCATCGGGCACTCGCGGATTGCCATGAACCGGCGACAGGTCAAGCCCGCCGATTCAGACTCCTCCAAGACCTTCGACGAGAACAATTCCAGCCAATCCTTTGGCAAGTTCAAAACCGATAGCCCGGTCTTGATCCACGAGTTTGGCGGTGTCGTACGCCTGGGAGCCAACCCCCTGGGGCCCATCGACGACGCGGTCCAACTGGTACGCTTGGACACGGCCGCGGGCAAGCCGCTGGCGTTGATGATCCATTATCCCTGCCATGGAACGTCGCTGGGAGGGCGCAACAGCAAGGTCTCCGGCGAATGGATGGGCCGCATGCAACAGTACGTAGAAAAGGAATTCCCGGGGCTGGGCACCATCTATTTGCAGGGAGCCGCCGGCGATATCAACCCGCGCGTGGTCGGCGGCCTGGACGGATATAACGACGACATCAACACCACTTGGGCGCTGGGTGAAGAGATCGGGCGCGAGGTCGCCCGCGTCTATCGCGAACTGAACCCCGTGCCTTACGCCAACCCACGTATCCAGATCGAAACGGCCGTTATCCGTTGCCCCCGAAGCTACAGCGAATTGTATGAAGATTTCACCAAAACCAACGTGGACCTGCCCACCACCGCGGTCCGCATCGGCGACTTGATGTGGACGACCTTTCCGGGGGAGATGTTCAGCAACATCGGGAAGCAAGTCAAAGCCGCTTCGCCCGCCGCCTACGCGCACCTGATGGGTTACACAAACGGTGATGTCGGCTACTTTCCCGAGCAGAAAGCCTATTCCGAAGGCGGGTACGAGGTTTCGCGAACCCACTTCGATCCCCAGTCCGAACCCATCTATTTACGTGCGATCGCCGCGCTGATGCAGCGCTTTCGATGAAGGTTTGATCAAGGCGGGCCGGAGGGCAGGACCCACTCCGCAACTTGCAACCCGCCGGGTTTTCCCGTATTCTGAGGGCGAGGACTGGTAAGAAAGACCAGGAAGTGAAAACGGACAACTCACCATGCAATTAAACGTCCCACCCGACCTGGAGACGCTCATCAACAAACGCCTTTCCAGCGGGGGCTATACAAGCATTGAAGACGTACTCCGCCGCGCTTTGGAAGCGCAGGATGCCGAGGAAAGCTGGACCGACGAGGAGCGCCGGGCACTGTCCGCTCATCTCGAGCAAGGCTACCTCCAGGCCGAGCGTGGCGAGCTTATGGACGGTGCTCAGGCCCGTCGTGAAATTCAGGCGATGAAGGACGCCTGGCGTCTGTCCAAGCGATGAGCGTTTATGCTCTCACGCCTGTTGCCACATGCAGGCTTTTCGCGTAATCTGAGGGCTATGGAAATACATTTCACTCCCGAGCAGGAAGCACAACTTGCGCAGATCGCCACTAACCAAGGCACTGACGCGGAACGGTTGGTGAAGGATGCCGCCGTGCATCTACTTGAGGAGGATGCCCGCTTCCGTGCCGCCGTGCGCGAGGGTATCGCACAGGCCGACCGGGGTGAGTTCATTGAAGAAGAAGAAATGAACGCGCGATTGGAACAGATGTTGCGCTCATAAAATGCGTATCCGCTGGACTCCGGCTGCCGCTCGGGACCTGGAGCACGTTAGCGATTATCTCAAAGACCACAACCCACAGTACCGCCAGCCGACCCTGAGCAAATTGTACGCTACCATCCTTCATGCGGGCGAAGCCCGCTTTGGACTGCGGTAGCAGCAGCTACCGCTTTCCGCCGGTGGTTCATACGGGAATGGTGCGAGATGAAAAACAAGAAAAGCGGTAGCTGCTGCTACCGCAGTCCAAGGCGCTTTGCGCAGGCGCAAACCAGAACTTGACGGAAATGGCCAGGAGAGGTCGCCCCACATCCGTCGCAAAATATTTGCTAAAAAAACGAGATCTTACGGTATTGCATTGCGCGGCCCGCCTTCCGGCCCTGCGGCTCTTCCACCGGCGCGGACTCTTGCCGCACCGCATAAATAATAACCCGAATTCTCAGGGGTTGCGCCGCCCAAAGTGCGGCGCGATGGAAAAGCCGCAAGGCTGGAGAGCGAGCCTTGCGCTACCGCTCCTTGTGGCGGGGTAAACCCGGTGCTACAAGAAAACCCAAATAATCCACGATCGCGACAATTTGTCTCTTGACAGCTATTAGCCTATGGTGTATGCTACAATATTGGCTAGATTGAGGTGCCGCCATGTCTCTGCGCAAGTCTCCCACCCTCACGCCTGCCCGCCTGGAAGCCAATCACCGCAACGCACTGAAATCCACCGGTCCACGTACGGCGCGGGGGAAGGCTCAGTCAAAGATGAACAGCCTGCGGACCGGAGACCGTTCGGCCCGCTATAAAAACTTCCTCCTGCTCATGCTCATGGCCCCGCCCTGCTCGGTGGGCCGCATGGCGCAAGGGTTGCTGACTCGCGAGCAGGCCGCGCACCCTTTTTTTGCCGAGACCGTGGCCATGTTCTACCGTGCAGAAGGCGAGGTAGCAGTGCAGTGCGTATTGGAGCCAGCGCGCCTGCGGTCCAAGAGGAAAATTCCCTTCCCCAAAAAATTGCGAACGAAGCCTGAATGTGATTGAAAACAATAGGGGGTGATTTTAGGCTGTGCAGATGTTGCTGAAAACAAAGACGGTCACATCGTTTGTGAATATGTTCATGAAAAAAAAGGGGATAGGCCGGAGGTGGAAAGCCTCTTCCCGAGGTCGTACAGAAAACAAAGAAGTTAGCGCGTTTTGAGAATATATCTATGAAAATAAGGTAGATAACCCGTCTGGAGCACTCGAAATTGCGAGAATTGACCTTCTGTGCAGAAGTTATAGAAAGCAAATGATGTTAACGTAATTATCCGGGCTGTTCAACAAAACGCGATGGAGCCCTCGATCGGCGAGGAAAAGCCGCGGACCTACAGAGCAGGTCCGCGCTACAGTTCCTCATAACTGAATACTGACGACTAGCGACGGACCACGGACCACTGACCAGGGACAGTTTTGTTGTGATAAATTCGGACCATGCAAACCCTCATCGAATGCGTTCCCAACTTTAGTGAAGGCCGCGATCTGGCGGTGGTGGAGGCGATCGTTCGCGCCCTGCTCGCCGGGCCGGACGTTTACCTGCTCGATCGGGAGATGGACGCTGACCACAATCGCTCGGTCATCACCTTTGTGGGAACCCGCGAGAGCGTCGGCAAAGCGGCGTTGCGCGGCATCGCCGAAGCGGCAGAGTTGATCGACCTGAACCATCATCAGGGAGCGCATCCGCGCCTGGGAGCCACCGACGTCGTACCCTTTGTTCCCCTGGCCGGGGTCACGCTGGAAGACTGCGTCCACATCGCCGAATGGGTGGCGGAAGAAACCTGGCGGCGGTTTAAGATCCCCACCTATCTCTACGAAGCCGCGGCGCGCAAACCGGAACGCGTCAATCTGGAGAATATCCGGCGCGGCCAGTTTGAAGGCGTGCGTGAGGAGGTCCGCACCGATCCCCAGCGCCACCCGGATTTCGGCAAGGCCGCGCTGCACCCCACGGCGGGCGCCACGGTGGTGGGAGCGCGCAAATTCCTGATTGCTTACAATATCAACCTGAACACGCCGGACGTGGCGCCGGCCAAGACCATCGCCAAGAAGATTCGAGCCTCGAGCGGCGGGTTGCCCTGCGTGAAGGCGATGGGAGTGGAATTAAAGGCGCGCAACCTGGCCCAGGTTTCGATGAACCTTACGGATTTTGAGACCACCTCCCTGGCTGCGGTTTTTGCGGCCGTGAGCCAGGAAGCTGCCGCGCATGACATCCAGGTGGTGGGCAGCGAGATTGTGGGCCTGGTCCCACGCCAAGCCCTGGAGGAAGCTGCCGTTCAATTCCTGCGAGTCGAGAATTTCCGCCCGGAATTGGTGGTGGAGAATCGCCTTGAGCAGGTGCTGGAAGAACGAAATTCGAAAATCGAAACTCGAAACTCGGACGCCCAGCAAGCGGCAATCGGCAATAAACAATCGGCAACACCGCCTGCACCACTAAGGGCGATGGTGGAGGATTTTGTCAACGCCGTGGCGGCCCCCACGCCGACCCCGGGTGGAGGCAGCGTCGCGGCGCTGGCAGGGGCGCTGGCGGCGAGCCTGGGGGAAATGGTCTGCGGCGTGTCGCTGAAACGGCAAGCGCTCAGCGCCCATCACCCGGCGCTGGAAGCTGCACGCACGCGCCTGGCCGCATTGCGCGAGCGGCTGATGGAAATCGTCGATCGCGACGCGCAGAGTTATGAAGCCGTTATGCGCGCCTTCAAGCTACCGAAATCCACCGAGGCGGAACAAACCGCCCGCGCCCAGGCCATTGAGGCCGCCAGCAAACAGGCTTCGGAGGCGCCTCTGGAAACGGCGGAATTAGCGGCCACGGTGGCGAGCGAACTCTCCAGCCTGGTGGGGATTACCATTACCCAAGCCGCCTCCGACCTGGCCGTGGCCGCGAGCTTGGCGGAGACGGCGCGACTCGGGGGAATCGAGAACGTCCGGGCTAACCTTCCCGGCGTTCGAGACGAATCCTGGCTTCGAGGCATGGAGGCGCGGCTGCGCGAAATCCCCCTCACCTAGACCATTAATAAGAACTAACTTAATGGTCATTTGGGGCCAAGGTTAGTTGCAAATCATTTGCAATTAGCCACTTTCGGCGTTACCGACCTTTTGCAAGATTCGCGTGCACTCTGGAACCCCTCTTGCGCTAGTAGAGATCGTATGCGAGACACAGCGAACTTTGGCTCACCAATCAACCTCTACGACGCTTCCGACCACGACGAACTTAGAATCCTCTTTATCACCGGTGGTTGGGAAGTTCGTCGTTCTTTCAATCAAATGGGCATCCAACCCGGCGACTGCGTCCGAGTCCTGCGCCGCGCCCCCTTCGGCGGCCCGCTGGAAATCGATAATAAAGGCACTCGCGTTGCGGTCGGCAAGCAACTGGCGGAAAAGATCCGCGTCGAAGTCCTACCGTGAAAGTCGCCCTAGTCGGCCAACCCAATTCAGGCAAAAGCACCCTTTTTAATGCGGTGGCGGGTTACCGCTCGCTCACCTCGAACTTTGCCGGCACGACGGTGGAGTACACCCACGGACAGGCGCGGGTGGGGGGGGCGGTACTGGAGCTCATCGACCTGCCCGGACTTTATTCCCTCACGCCCACCTCCGCCGTGGAAGAGGTCAGTCGCGACTATCTGTTGGCAGGCGACTGGGACGTGATCGTCAATGTCCTGGACGCCTCGCAACTGGCCCGCAGCCTGGAGTTGACACTGGAGTTGCTGGACCTGGAATCGCCGCTGGTGGTCTGCTCGAATATGATGGACGAGGCGGCGCGCAAAGGCATGACGATCGACACGCATGCCCTGGAAATCGCCCTGGGTGTGCCGGTGGTCGAGGCGATTGGAGCGCGCGGTCAGGGCATTATCGAAACCTTCCGCATGGCGCAGGAGGTAGCCGCGACGGGCCAACGCCCGCACGCTTTCATCTATGCACCGGACTTGGAAGGCACGGTGGCAGAACTGGCGGAGAAGATTGCCCAAGGAGTCAGGAGTCAGGAGCCAGGAGTCAGGAGCTGCGAGTCAGAACATTCACCTACTGTCGATCGTGCCGAGGGCACCGTGACGCGCGACGGCTTGACGCCGCCTTCGAATCGACCGCAGGAAGCGGTCGGTGTCAGGCCGCCGCAATCCAACTCGCTTCCTGCAGTTTCTTGCGCGATAGGGCAATGTTCCTCGGCGTGTTGCGGACACTCCCCAGCAATGGAAGGCCGACAGGTCCCGCGCACCACGGCGGCGGTGGCCGTGCTTCCTGTTCAGCCCCCGGCGGTTATGCCACCCCCGGATATCCGGCCCTCGCAGTTTCAATCACCAATCGCAAATCACCAATCGCAAATATTACCGTTCCCCCCCGCACGTTTCCGCGCCCTTCAATTGGTGCAAAGTAATCCCCATCACACTCCAAAGGCAAAAGGGGCCGAGGACACAGGGACCCAGACTTCGGACCCGACTGCTCGCCACTCGCCACTCGTCACTCGTCACTGCTCTTCGGACCCCGGACTCCGGACTTCGGACCTCGGACACTCTTTTGTGGAGTGGGCGCAGGCGGAAATCGCCGTGAGCACCGGGCAGCCTGCCGATGCGGCGGTCTCCGCGGCGCGTCATGCGGCCTGCCTGACCCTTTTTGAGCGCGTGGCGCACGTGGCCCGGCCGCGGGCTGACTGGCGCGACAAAGTGGACCGCCTGGCGATGCATCCCGTCTGGGGGTACGCCGTGCTGATGGGAGTTTTCCTGGGGTTCTTCCGGCTGATTTTCGACGTGGGCAAGCTGGGCGAGGGTCGCATCCTCAACCTCTTTGACGCCCTGGTAGCGGCGCTGGCGCAGCACATGAATCCGCAAGGCGCGCTGTTCGCCGCCGCCAAGGGAGCGGTGCTGGGCACGGCGGGAGCGGTGGCGATCGTGCTGCCCTACCTGTTGCCGTTTCTGGTGGGCCTGGCGATTCTGGAAGATATCGGCTACCTCTCGCGCGTCGGCTACCTGATGGACGCCGCCATGCACCGCCTGGGCCTGCACGGCACGGCCACCCTGCCCATTTTGGTCGGCTATGGATGTAGTGTTCCGGCGGTGATGGCCACGCGCATTCTCACCACCCGGCGCGACCGCTTCATCGCGGCGTTCCTGGCCATGCTGGTGCCCTGCTCCGCCCGCATGACGGTGATCTTCGCGCTGGTGGGATTCTACCTGGGCGCCAATTACGCCCTGGGCATCTACGTCCTGAACATCATCGTGGTCGCCCTGGCGGGTCACGCGCTGGCCAGCATCTGGCCGGAGATTTCACCCGGCATGTTGATGGAAGTGCCCGCCTATCGCGTGCCGGCGCCGCGCGTGGTGGCGCTCAAAACCTGGTGGCGCCTGCGGGAGTTTGTGCTGGTGGCGTTTCCCCTGTTGGTGGTGGGCAGTGTGGCGCTGAGCCTCGTCGATTTCTACGGCTGGCAACACGGCATTAACGCCGCGCTCTCCCCCCTGACGGCGCTCCTGGGACTGCCGCGCTCGGTGGGCCTGACGCTGATTTTCGGCGTGCTGCGCAAAGAACTATCGCTCTTGATGCTGATGCAGGCGCTCGGCACCACCCACGTCCTGGGCGTCATGACCGCGGCGCAAATCCTCATCTTCACCCTCTTCGTGACTTTCTACCTTCCCTGCATGGCCACCCTGGCCTCGATGATGCGCGAACTCGGCTGGCGCCTGACCCTCGCCGCCTCGGGAGCGCTGCTGGCGCTGGCGATCGTGGTCAGCCTCGTGGCGCGCGGGGTGATGCTTCTGCTTTAGATAAACCCGGGCCTTCGGCGGCTGGCTTAGGTCGCCCCTTGGGGGCTTAAAATATGGATGTTTGTGGCTCACCGGTGGGGTTTCACTATCGAGCCTGTTCCCTTGCCCAGGTGCGCACCATGCGGCGCCAAGCCAGCGTAGTAAGGGTCTTGCTTTGTTCGCAGAACTCCGACAACACCGATGAGGTCAGGGAGGGTAATACGCCGCTTCGCTCACAATTTTCGTACTTGTCACCCGAAAGGCGGAGGATTCTCGCGGCGCGGCCGTCGTGCAGCCAAATCTCCGGCACCCGCAGGCGAGCATAAACCGGAAGCTTGGCCACGGCGGGGCTGGTGATCTCGATCTCGATAACCAAGTCCGGCGGAGGATCTACCGTGAGGTCGATTTCCTTCTTCCCGCGGATGCGTTCCACATTCTGGATGTAGAAGCACGCGTCGGGTTCAGTGCCTCGCTTTAAATCCCGCCTTCGAAATGTGGTGCAGCCCAGATTCTGGAATTCTATACCCTGCTCTTCTGCCACCAATTCAGCAATCGTGGCGACGACTTGGATTAGCTTCTCGTGCTCTGAAGACGGGCTCATGATTTCCAGCATCCCTTCGCTATAAGTGAATCGGGGCGAACGGGCATCGGCATGATCGGCCAGCACACTTTCATAGGTCGCCCAGCTAACACGCTGAAGTACAAATCGCTGTTCGAGCTCTTCCTGGGGAGGACTGATAATGGTAGCCATGGTGGTTCCTCTGCGGATCGCGTGCGGCGCGGCCACACACGCTCGCAGTTACAGTGTATCCTATGGGAACAAGGTTTTCCAACGCCGCCCACGTGCTGGAGAACCACGTCGAGGGGAGTTGCTTTCGTGCGCCCAATGCGCTTATCATCTCGAATCGAATAATGGTCAACTCTTCCTGCCTTTCCCCCCGGCAGGTTGTGGTTGCCAAGGAGATCATGACCGTCCCCTGCGAAGATAGGGTCCTGGAAACGGGGCAGCGCCTCAAGCGTCACCTTGCTTTTCTTCTGATGGCTTTTTCTATGTTCGGCAGTCTCTCTGCCGCCCCGCAAGAGAAGGGCACGTCCCCACAGAGTCTGCCTATTCTGACCACCATCCGGGAACTCCGGGAACTCCCTTCGGAAAAGGCGCGGCTGGGGTACCCCATCCACCTGCGCGCGGTCGTGACCTATGCAAACCGACCGGAGGCTGATCTCTTCGTTCAGGATTCCACCGCCGGTATATTCGTAAGCCAGGCACAAGCGACGGTTGATTTTCACTCCGGCCAATACGTGGAGATTGACGGGATCAGCGGCCCCGGAGATTTTGCTTCCCAGATTGATAATTCGAAGATTCAAATCCTGGGTGAAGCTCCTTTACCAGCTCCCCGAAAGGTTTCGGGCGAGGAATTCATTACCGGGGCTCTGGACAGCCAGTATGTTGAAGTCGAGGGCGTTGTAAAGTCGGCGGGAGAGAACCGGGGCGGACTTTTGCTGCACCTGGCCTCGGGGACAGCCAACATCCCCGCGTTCGTCTTGGACTACAAGCCCGTCCCGCAAGACTTGGTGGGGGCCAAGGTCCGGCTGCAGGGTGTTTCCGGGGGGGTTTACAATCCGCGCTTCCAGTTCCTTGGCGCACTCCTCTTAGTGCCCGCCTTGAAGAATCTTATCGTCGAGGTGCCGGCCCCCGCGGACCTCTTTTTGACCCCGGTGCGCCCCATTCACAATGTCCTCAGGATGGGTCCGGTCGGAGAATTCAACCAGCGCGTGCACGTTCGGGGAATTGTTACCCTCCAGCGGCCGGGAGAAGCGATCTACATCCGGGATGCTCAGGAAGGCGTGGAAGTCGAGACACGTCAGATGACCCCCTTACAAGTGGGCGACCTGGTTGATGTGGTGGGGTTCCCTGCGGTGGGCGATTTCAGCCCCATCCTGCAAGATGCCGTCTACCGCAAAATCGGGACCGGTGCAGGGCCTCCCCCGATGGTGGTAACGGTGGAGCAGGCGCTTTTGGGGGGTTATGATTCTGAGCTCATCCAAATTCACGGCCGATTGCTGGGGATCTCCCGGCGTGCCAACCAACAGTCCCTGACGATCTCCACCGGCGGCGCCATTGTCGAGGCCGAGATCAACGGAGCCGCACAACAGGAAAGGCTCGAGCAGGTGCGAAATGGCAGCCTGGTGCAGTTGACCGGGATCTGCAACGTCCGGGTTAACGAGAACCACAGTCCCGTGGGTTTCATGCTACTCCTCCGCTCACCAGAGGATATTGTGGTGCTGAAACAGGCGCCCTGGTGGAACCTGCAACGTACCCTGATCCTGCTGGGCATCACCGGCTTGATGATCGTTGGGATTCTGGTCTGGGTGGTCATGTTGAGGCATCGTGTGGAACAACAGACCGAGATTATTCGGGCCGCGCTCGAGTCCACTGCCGACGGAATTCTGGTCCTGGATGCCATGGGGAGGATCGTCACCTACAATGCGAAGTTCGCCGAGCTTTGGCACATCCCCAAGTCGAATCTTATCGCGGGCGACGACCGCACCTTTTTGCAATTCGTTTTGCCTCAGTTGAAGGATCCGGAGGCCTTTCTGGGAAGAGTGCGGAGTTTGGGCGAGGACTTGGAAACTCAGGGTGACGATCTGGTTGAGTTGAAGGACGGCAGAATCTTCGAGCGGCATTCCGAGCCCCAACGCGCCTGGGGGAGAAACATTGGCAGGGTCTGGGGATTCCGCGACATCACTGAGCGGCGGCGAGCCGAGGAGCAGTTGCAGGAAAGCGAAGAACGTTATCGCCTCCTGTTCCAACGCAACCTGGCGGGGGTCTACCGTGCCAATCTCAAGGGGCAAATCCTCGATTGCAACGAAGCCTGTGCCCGCATTTTCGGTTTTTCCGACCCCCTTGAAATGCTGGCGCGAAACGCCTCCGAGCTCTATCCCAGCCCGGCAGGCCGATCGGGGTTCATCTCTCTCCTTCAGGAACGGGGCGCCCTGTCGAATCTTGAACAATGCCTGAGGCGAAAGGACGGTAGTCCGGTATGGGTGCTGGAAAACGCCACTTTGGTCCGGGATGGTGAACTACTGATCGAAGGCAGCCTGATTGACATCACCGCGCGCAAGCAAGGCGAGGAGGAATTGCAGAAGGCCAAGGAGGCGGCCGAGTCCGCCAACCGTGCCAAGAGCGAATTCCTGGCGAATATGAGCCATGAAATCCGCACGCCCATGAACGGCATTCTGGGCATGACCGAACTCGCCCTCGGCACCGACTTGACCGAAGAGCAACGGGAATTTCTCACCATGGTCAAGTCTTCGGCCGATTCCTTGTTGACGGTGATTAATGAGGTTTTGGATTTCGCCAAGATCGAAGCCGGGAAATTGGACTTTGATTTCATCGAATTCAATCTGCGCGACAGCCTGGAGGAAACCACCCGGGTATTCGCTTTCCCGGCCGACCGGAAGGGCATCGAACTGGTCTGTGACGTGGCCCCGGAGGTCCCGGACGTGGTGGTGGGCGATCCGACGCGTCTGCGCCAGATCGTGGTGAACCTCCTCGCCAACGCCCTCAAATTCACGGAGCGCGGGGAAGTCGTGCTGCGGGTCGAAGCCGAGGCCCTCTGCCGGGATGATGCCTTGCTCCACTTCGCGGTCCGCGACACCGGGGTCGGCATTGCCTGGGATAAGCAGCAAGTTATCTTCGAGGCCTTTGCGCAGGCCGATAGTTCCACCACGAGGCGGTTCGGAGGCACCGGCCTGGGGTTAACCATTTCGGCGCGGCTGGTCGCCATGATGCACGGGCGGATCTGGGTGGAGAGCGAGCCCGGCAAGGGAAGCACTTTCCATTTCACGGCGCGATTAGCGCGGGCGAAGGCAGGGGCGCAGCCGAAGCGAACCGCCCCCGTGACATTGCACGGGGTGCCGGTTCTGATTGTGGATGATAATGCCACCAATCGGCGGGTGCTGGATGAGATGCTTGCCGCCTGGGGGATGAAGACCTGCGTGGCGGCGGATGGCTTTCAAGCGCTCAGGACCATGAAACAAGCCCGCGAGAGCGGAGAGACCATCCACCTTCTCCTGACCGACGCCCACATGCCCGCCCTGGACGGATTCCATCTGGCGGAGCGCATCAAGAACGATCCGGAACTGGCAAGCACCCTGGTTATCATGGTAACCTCGGGAGGCCAGCGGGGAGACGCAGCTCGCTGCCGCGAACTGGGGATATCCGCTTACCTGACCAAGCCCGTTCGCCGAGTGGATTTGCTGGAAGCCATCGTCAACGTTCTTGGTTCGAAGGTGGAGGTCCAGGAAAGTCCTTCCGTAGTGACCCGCCATTCCCTGCGCGAGAAGCGGAGAGGCTTGCAGATCCTGCTGGCCGAGGACAACGTGGTGAATCAACGCTTGACCGTACACTTTCTTGAAGGTCGAGGTCACCACGTGACCGTTGCCAACAACGGGCGCGAAGCCTTGGAAATGATGGAGAAACAGCTCTTTGACCTGGCCCTGGTGGATGTCCAGATGCCTAAGATGGACGGCTTGCAGCTTACCCAAACCATCCGGGATAAAGAAAAGAACACCCCTGTTCATTTACCGATCATCGCCATGACCGCTTACGCCATGAAGGGTGACCGCGAGCGTTGCCTGGAAGCGGGCATGGACGACTATGTTGCCAAGCCTATCAATCCCAGCCGGCTCTTTGAAACCATCGACGGGGTGTTTCGCGCCGAGCTCAAAGCGCACCCGGAGACAGCGTCAGGGCGGAAGGAAATCCTCGACGATGCGGCGCTCTTGGCGCGATTCGAAGGGGAGCCAGAATTGCTGAAAGATGTGGTGCAGTTATTCCTGGATGACTGTCCGAAGATGTTCAACGGAATCCGCGGGGCAGCGGAGCGCGGCGAGGCGCGAGAGATGGGGCGGGCGGCGCACAAGTTGAAGGGAGCGGTGGCGAATTTCGCGGCTACCGCCGCTTATGATGCGGCGTTGCTCCTGGAAGTGATGGGGCGCGAGGGCCATCTTGACCAGGCCGCGGAGGCCCTGGGGCAACTCGAGTCCGCTCTGGAGGAATTGAAGCCCCTGCTGCTTAACCTGGGAATCGGCATGAAACCATGAAAATCCTGGTAGCGGAAGACGATCTCGTAACCAGACGGATACTCGCCGCCTACCTCGCGAAGTGGGGTTATGAGGCAGTGATGGTGGCCGACGGCGAGGAAGCTTGGCGGCTTCTCCAGAAGGACGACGCGCCCCGCCTCGCCATTCTGGATTGGATGATGCCCGGACTCGACGGAACGGCAATCTGCCGGGAGGTGAGGAAACTTAACCTTCAGCCTTACATCTACCTGATTCTTCTTACGGCGCGCGGCTACAAAGAAGATCTCATCGAGGGACTGGAAGCCGGCGCGGACGAATATCTCACCAAGCCATTCGATCCTTACGAGCTGAAGGCGCGGCTGCGGGCCGGAGCGCGCATCGTGGAATTGCAGGATAGCCTGATTCAGGCGCGCGAAGCCCTTCGCGAGGAGGCGATGTATGACGCTCTGACCCATCTTATGAATCGGCGGGCCACCATGGATTTCTTGGTGTCAGAATTGGGCCGCGCCGACCGCGACCAGAATCCCCTATCCGTGATGATGGTGGACATCGACCATTTCAAGTCGGTCAACGACCGGTTTGGGCATCTGATTGGGGATGTTGTCCTGTGCGAGGTAGCCCACCGCTTACGGATATCCTTACGTCCCTACGACGTTGTCGGGCGCTTTGGGGGAGAGGAGTTTCTGGTCGTGGCGCCGGGCTGCCGCACGGCGCCGGGGCTGATGCTGGGGGAGCGGCTTCGTAAAGCGGTTTGCTCCCAGCCCATAACCATCGAAGGCGTTTCCGTTGAGGTCACCATCAGCTTGGGAGTAGCAACCACCCTCGATCCCGACCGGCAGGATATGCAGGGGTTGCTCGCGGCGGCTGACAACGCCCTCTATCGCGCCAAGTCAGAAGGCCGCAATCGCCTAACCTCCGCCACCCATCCTTTTCCTGCTGTCGACCCGTCCGAAGGCCCCGTCTCCGGGTAAGTAACCCCTTATCGCGGGTTTGACTGAGGCGTGGCGTGCGCCTAGAATGAATTCCGGACAACCGCCGATGGCTCCTGATCCTTATTCCGTTACTTCCCTGCCCGCGCCTCGTGACCCTCCGCGTCACCTGAGCAGCCGGAAGCTCTTCGGGCAATTCGTTTTCCTGATTCTGGTCCTTCTCTCCGCCGGAATCGGCGCGCTGGCGGGACTGGTTTTTGTTTACTCTTCCGACCTCCCCAAGGTGCGCGAGTTGGAGGATTACCGCCCCGACGTGATGACGGAAATCTATGCGGACGACGGCTCTGCCATCGGTACCTTTGCCCTGGAGCACCGCGTCATCGTGACCTATAACCAGATTCCCCCCGTCCTCCGCAACGCGGTGATTGCCATCGAGGACCGGCACTTTGAAAGCCACTGGGGTGTGGATATCATCGGCATCATCCGCGCCGCCAGCAAGGATGTGCTGAAATGGCGCAAGACGCAGGGCGCCAGCACCTTGACGCAACAGCTCAGCAAGATGCTTTTCCTTACTCCCGATAAGAGCTTCCGGCGGAAAATTCAGGAGGTGCTGCTGGCCATCCAGATTGAGCGCTACTTCACAAAGTCCCAGATTTTCACCATGTACGCGAACCAGGTAGACCTGGGCCACGGAAACTTCGGATTTGAGGCCGCGGCGGAATTTTTTTTCGGCAAGCATCTGAATGAATTGACCCTGCCGGAGGCAGCGATGCTGGCGGGGCTGCCACGCTCGCCCTCGGGTTACTCTCCCATCCTGCACCCTGATTTGGCGCGACGGCGGCGCAACCAAGTGCTGCTCGCCATGTACGAAACGGGAAAAATCAATTCAGCCCAGCTTCACGACGCCACGATGGCTCCCCTCGAATTGAATATCCAGCGTTGGAACTACGCGGTAGCTCCCTACTTTGAAGAAGAGGTCCGGCAGTTCCTGGAAAGAAAATACGGGCTGGAGACCGTACGCGAAAAGGGCTTGCGCGTCTACACCACGCTCAACATCCAAACCCAGGCGGTGGCGGAAGACGCTTTGAAAAAAGGCCTGCGCAACGACGACAAGCGGCGTGGCTGGCGGGGTCCGGAAAGGAACATTCTGAAAACCCCTCTTCTGACTCCCGACGGCAGACCCATCAGCCTCGAAACTTACGATGACGACGACTGGAGACCGACCCCCGCTCCCGGTGATTTGGTCCACGGCCTGGTGATGGACGTGAAAGCTGACCACGCCGAAGTGCGCTTCGGCGGCGTAACGGCGCGAATTGCCCCGCCGGACTTTGCCTGGACGAAAAAAACTCTCGCCCCCGATGTGTTTGCTCCCGGGGATGTTGACGTTTTTCTGATCAAAGAAATCAAGGGAACGACGGCCAAGGCCACTCTGGATCAGGACCCCGATGTGCAGGGGGCCGTGCTGGTCCTTGACAACTCCACCGGCGAAATCAAGGCGATGGTGGGAGGGTACGACTGGACGGAAAGCAAGTACAACCGCGCGGTGCAGGCGGAGCGCCAAGTGGGATCGTCGTTCAAGGTTTATGTTTACGCTCAGGCGATCATGGACGGGACTTCTCCCTTTGACACGGTCGTGGATGCGCCGGTCAGCTACCACACGTCCTCGGGAGTTTGGGCGCCGCACAATTATGACGATAAATTCGAGGGAACCATCACCGTGCTGCACGCCCTGGCGGAGTCGCGCAATGTTCCCGCGGTCCGCACCCTCGCCCGGATCGGCGTGGATAAGGTCATCAAGCTCTGCCGCAAATTCGGAATCACTTCCCGGCTCGTCCCCAACCTGCCGCTGGCCTTGGGCGCCTCCGACCTGACGCTCCTCGAGCACACGTCGGCCTTCACCACGTTCCCCAATGACGGTGTTCATATCGCCCCGCGCATGGTGACAAGGGTGACCAATTACGATGGCCGGCTGATCGATGACTTTCCCGCGGAAGTAATCGACGTCATTCCCGCTTCGACGGCGCGCATCATGGTTTCCATGTTGCGCGAGGTCTTCAACTCCGGCACCGCCATCTCCGGAAGAGCCTTCGCGGCCAAATACCCGGTGGCCGGAAAGACCGGAACCACCAATGACTTTACCGACGCCTGGTTCCTGGGGTTCACGCCCTCACTGACCTGCGGAGTTTACGTGGGCTTTGATGACCATCGCACCCTGGGGAATAAAGAAGAAGGCGCGCGCGTGGCCTTGCCGATCTGGCTGGACTTCATGGGACAAATTTTGAAGGACAAGCCGGCGGAGGATTTCACTCACTCGCCCCTCTTAAAAACCCCCGAGCAAATCCAGGATATACTGGCGAGCGCTGCGCCGGAACGCCTGCTGGAGGCCGCGTCGCCCCCCACCATCGAACCTGCCGCGAGCAAGCCTATCCCGCAGACCACGCCTCCCGGAGAATCACCCGAACCTTCCAAGAAAGATGCCGCCACACCGAAGCCACCCGCCAATCCGCCCCCTGCCAATGTTCCTTCCAGCCCGGTGACCAAAAGCGTGGCCCCTGATACGGTCAAGCCGTAGGCAGTACACGGTAGCCAGTAAGCAGGTATTGACACTGTATATCGAGAAGCGTATTGTCGCTTCGACAACCGAGACGCAGATGCAACGTCGTAGCCGGGCCTGGACCTAAACAAAGTGTAGGGCCTGTCATGCTTTCCTAGCCGCAGAGCGCCGGGTCTGCCCTCCGCGGGGTTTCTTACCTTGAGGTTTATCATGTCCAATCAACGTTTGCTTCGATTCTCCTTTTCCCTGTTGGTAATCAGTCTATGGGCGTGCGCGTGGCGCCCGCAAACGGCGAGCGCGGTCAGTTCGGCCACGGCATTTCGTCCCGTCAAATCCGAAGAATTGAAGATGACAAGTGAACCCGCGGCTGCGGGGGCGCCGGCTATCATCCTGTTCCGTGAAGTTTACCGTGACGATTCCGGTCAAACCGCCCATGAAGATGACTACTTTCGAATCAAGATTCTGACCGAGAAAGGACGAAAGTACGCCGATATTGAAATCCCCTTCTTCGCGGGCACTGGAAACCTCACCGGCATCCATGCGCGGACGATCAAGCCCGATGGCTCCGTCGTCGATTTTGATGGCAAAGTCTTCACCAAATCGCTCGTCAAGGCGAAGGGATTAAAATACCTGGCGAAGACCTTCACCCTTCCCGCGGTTGAGCCCGGCTGCGTAATCGAATACTTTTACACCCTTGATCTGAGGGAGACGTACATCTTTGACTCGCATTGGATCCTGAGCGACCAGCTCTTCACCAAGGCTGCCAGTTTTTCGTTGAAACCCTATACGAGCAGCTACCAGTCTTATCGTGTGCGGTGGACTTGGCAAAACATGCCGCCCGGGGCGCCCCAGGCCAAAGAAGGTCCCGACCATATCATCCGGCTGCAAGTGGCCAATATTCCCGCCTTCCCGACGGAAGACCTGATGCCGCCGGAGGATGAGCTGAAGGCGCGCGTCGACTTTAGCTACTCGTTGGATTTACCTGACACCGACATCAATCATTATTGGTCTAAAGTTGGTAAGCGCATGGACGGTAACCTGGAGAGTTTTATCGGCAAACGCAAAGCCATGGAGCAGGCCGTCGCGGAAATTGTGGGGCCGAATGATCCTCCGGAGATAAAACTGCAGAAAATCTACGCGCGCGTGCAGCAAATGCGCAACACCACGTATGAGGTCCGCAAGACGGAAGAGGAAGAAAAGCGCGAGAAGGAGAAACCGCCGGAAAACGTGGAAGAGGCTTGGAAGCGTGGCTACGCCAATGGACAGGAATTAACTTGGCTTTATCTGGCCTTGGTGCGGGCGGCTGGGTTTGAAGCCTATGGGGTGATGGTAGCCGACCGTGAACATTACTTTTTTAATCCCAACCTCATGCAGAGCGGGAAGTTGGATGCAAACCTGGTGCTCGTCAAATTGAACGGTAAGGATGTCTTTTGCGAGCCCGGAGCAGCCTTTACGCCGTTTGGCCTGCTGCCCTGGACGGAAACGGGCATCCCGGGATTGCAACTGGATAAGAATGGCGGGACCTGGATTCAGGGCTTAGCTCCGACCTCCGACCAGGCACGCACCGAGCGTCGCGCCAACTTGACGTTAACGGACACCGGCGATTTGGAGGGCAAGCTCACGGTCACTTATACGGATATGGAAGCCGCGCGCTTGCGACGGGAGGAACGGCTGGCGGATGAAGCGGAACGTAAGTTGTACGTCGAGAACATCGTCAAGGGATATATTCCCGTCGCCAGCGAGGTGAAGCTGACCAACCAACCCGAGTGGAAGAATTCCGCATTACCGCTCGTGGCCGAGTTCGACCTCAAGGTCCCTGCCTGGGCGGCGGGAGCGGGCCATCACACCCTTGTCCCCGTGGGTCTTTTTAGCGCGCGTGAAAAGCACGTATTTGACCACGCGGAGCGCGTCCATCCCATTTATGTTGAATACCCCTACACAGAATCGGACGACATTAACATTCAAATCCCGGCGGGTTGGCAAGTATCCAGCTTGCCTAAAGGATGGAGTGATACCGGAAAGATTGTTTCTTACACCCTCAAGGCGGAAAATGACAAGGGTAAGTTACATCTCTCAAGAACCTTGATTGTAAATTTCATCCTCTTGGAGGCGAAGTATTACCCTCCGTTGAGGAACTATTTCCAGGAGATAAAAACCACCGATGATGAACAAGTCGTCTTGGATCCTGGGGCTGCGAGGGCGGGGAACTAATTGGTTATCGCCGCCGGTTCTCCTCACGCTCGCCGCATACTTCCTAACGTGCACGCCGGTGTTTGCGGCGCATAGCCAGGCGCCCGAATGGATGCACGCGCTCGCGAGCGCGCCGATTCCCGCCCATGATGAAAAAACCAACGCGGTGCTGCTCTATGCGGAGGAAAATCTTACCGTCCTCTCCGCCGACAAATTCCGAACTGTGGTTCGGCAGGCCTACAAAATTCTGCGGCCGGAAGGACGCAATTACGGTTCCGTAGTGATTCCTTTCGATTCCCTCAATGAGAAAGTCACGAGCATTCATGCGTGGTGCATTCCTGCCGACGGCAAAGACTATGAGGTGACCGATAAGGAGTCCGCGGAAGTGTCCCCTCTGAAAGGGGAGGATGCCAGCTTGATTACCGATACGCGGGCAAAGCTTCTGATGATCCCCGCGCCCGACCCCGGGAATATCATCGGCTACGAATACGTCAAGGACTGGCATCCGCTGTTTTTGCAGGATGTCTGGCATTTCCAGAGAACCATTCCGGTCCGGGAAAGCCATTACTCCCTGGCGCTTCCTTCCGGCTGGGAATTCAAAGACGCGTGGCTCAACTATCCCGAAGTGAAACCTCGCGATGCGGGAGGCGGTCTTTGGCAGTGGACCATCGGAGAAGTGAAAGAGATTCGGGAAGAAAGGGACATGCCGCCGTGGCAGGGAGTCGCCGGCCAGATGGTTATGACCCTCTTCCCGCCGGGTGGCGCAGCGGCGCAGAACCTCCCGAGCTGGCGCGAGGTAGGAGAGTGGCACAGCCATCTGACGACAGGCCGGATGGATGCTTCGCCCGAGATCAAGCAGGAAGTCAGCGCGCTCACGGCTTCGGCGCCCACTCCCCTTGCCAAAATGCAGGCACTGGCAGGATTCATGCAGCGGAACATCCGCTACGTCGCCATCGAATTGGGAATTGGCGGGTTCCAGCCGCACCCCGCCGCGGAGGTGTTTAGCCACCGATATGGGGACTGCAAAGACAAAGCCACGCTGATGCGGTCGATGCTGCGGGAGATTGGCGTGGAATCGTTCTATGTGGTCATCAACCACGAACGCGGTTCGGTCACGGCGGAGACGCCGGCGTATGCGGGTGCATTCGATCACGTTATCGTCGCCATCAAGTTGCCCGAAGGCTTGACGGACCCCTCGCTGGCCGCCACGATGAAGCATCCCACGTTGGGAACTCTCTTGTTCTTCGATCCCACCAACCCAAAGACCCCCTTTGGCCAGATTGGAGGAAACCTTCAGGCCAACTACGGCATGTTGGTCGCACCTTCCGGCGGTGAACTCGTGGAATTGCCGCAGCAGCCCTCCGCCATGAACGGTATTCGCCGAACCGGCAAGTTGACTCTTACCATTTCCGGAAACCTCCAGGGCGATGTGGAAGAAACGCGCGTGGGTGATCGTGCGGCGGGGAGTCGGGAGCTTTTGACTTCGGCGGAGAAATCCGCCGACAAGATCAAGCCTGTCGAACGTCTGCTCGCCGACTCCCTATCAATATTTAATATCACCAAGGCTAGAATAACCAATTCTGATGATACCAGCAGCCCGTTTATCTGGGACTACTCTTTCCAGGCCGAAAATTATGCCAAGTCTGCGGGCAACTTGCTTCTGGTGCGCCCGCGGGTGCTGGGAAGCAAGTCCAGCGGGTTGCTGGAGGTCCCCGAACGCCGCCGCTATCCCATAGAATTCGAGGGGCCCGCGCAGGACACCGATAGCTTTGATATCACCCTACCGCCGGGCTATGTGGTGGATGACCTCCCCCCCGCCGTCGACGCCGACTATCATTTCGCGAGCTATCACGCCAAGACAGAAGTGGTGGGAAATGTGCTTCAGTATCATCGCACGTTTGAAGTGAAGGAGCTGAGCGTACCCGTATCGGAAGCGGAGCAACTGCGGAAATTCTACCGGATCATCGCCTCCGACGAGAGGAACAACGCCGTGCTAAAGCTTGGTTCCCCTTAGGCCCAATATTGGTCACTCGTGCGTTTTCAATAAGCCGGGGAATTCATGATAGAATTCACCTGTCTCGGATGGCTTCAGACCATCACACCATTTCCATGCGGAATCTGCGGGAGGAACCCATGAAGAAAACTCTAATGATCATCGGTTTCATCGTAATGGTTTGCCTGCTGGCGGCCTGGCCCAACCCGGCGCGCGCCCAAGGCAGGTTCGAACTTGTCACCGGCGAGGCCTTTACTCGCGCCGTGCCCGGGGACTTTTACTTGGAGGGGAATCGCATCCCCGTCGAGAAACGGAATGCTGCCTTATTGAAAAACGCCAAGGGAGCGCGCGTGGTTCTGGGTCTGATCGATACCACGGGATACAGTTCGCAAATCCAGCAAAAATACATGGGCATGTTGATTACGGAAACTAAGATCTCCGTCTGCGGTAATGCGCTTGGCGTGGGCAGCTACGGCTTGGGGCTGGAACGACCCGCCGCCACCAGCAGCGCCGACGCCCTTTTCAGAATTTATAACCAGGCAGGCGAGAAGGTGGGCGAATGCGCCGCCAAGAAAGACGACAGCGTTAAACAACCCAAGCCACTGGAGGTTGACGCCGCCAAGGCTGGGCCGACAAAACTCTACCTTGGCAAGTACGTCATCGAAATCAAGTAACCATGCGTCCACAGATTACGCAGATCGCACAGATCCAGGAAGAGATGAAAACACTGACGCGGAGATGGGGGGAGAACGCTGAATTCATTGTACCGCCGCCACTCCCCCTCTGTGCTCGGGGAGAGACAAGACCGCCCACGAATTCTCTGCGCTTGTGTGCCCCGGGACTTTTGAATGCCTTCCTCATCTGCGTAATCTATGCAATCTGTGGATTTGCCGCCCAAAAGCCTCAGCACACCGGAATCAAGCTGGAAGGTTACGCCACGATTGTCACACCCAACAGCATCACGGTGTTCGACGAGAAAAACCACGATATCGAAATTCTCACCAGCAGGGACTACACTTCCCTCATCGCCATCGCCGCCCCGGTGACCGTCTGGTATACAACCGAGGGGGGCGTAAATCACCTGGAAGACATCGTGTATCCCCAAGGGGGATCATTCGTTCCCAGGGACCTGGGCTGGGGAAACATCAAGCGTATTATCGTCCTGCCGCGGCCGCAGGACGTAGAAAATTCCGAAGGGTTGATGAGCGCGATTTCCAAGTACCTCGCGGACAACGCGGGGTGGTTTGTGGCTCCGCCGGAATTGGCGCAGGAAATCGCCAGCCGTTTCGAGGATCCCACTTCGTCGCTGGACGCGATCGACCCCTACACCGGCGAAGTTGATATGCAACAATATCTGGAACGCCAACGCGCTTTGATGGCCACGATCGCGAAAGAAACACGCTCCGACGCGGTGCTGGAAGTGAAGGTCCTCAAAGTGAGGGCCACCGTTCACGGCTCTGTAGCTTCCTGGGATGACATGACGGAACACGTGGCCTCCCGGAAATCCCGTGTCATGTCGCCCTTACAAGAACTGGAAGGCAAGGGCTGGGTGTACGCCGCTACCGTCGACATGAGTTTGTGGAGTCAAGCCGGCAAGCTGCTTTGGAAAAAGCGGCGAGGGTTTGCCGCGCTGGGAGTGCAATCAGGTCTCGCCACCAAGTATCACGAACGTCCCCTGACGGAAGTCTACCAGGACAGTGGCGCGATGCAACGCTGGCTGGGGGAGACCTTTGCCCAGTTGGCTTCCGCCGGGGCAACCCCTGCGGGGCCACCCCAGCTTTCTCCTGAACTCCAGAAGCAGCTCGAAAAAGCCCGGCAGGCTGGCGAAGAGCAGAAATGACAAATATCATCTACCCCCTTGCGCGATGCGATCATTTGAGATTAGAATGCCTGTGTCAGGGGTTGCACAAGGACAAATTGAAGCTGGAGCTTTGCTGTTCGCGTTCTTGCCCGGGGGCCCTGGGGAATTGAAATCAAAATTTCACGGCGCTTCAGGGCGAGGCCTTCAGTGAGGGATACCCAAGCGACCCCAAAGGAGGAATTCCGATGAAGAAGATAGTGCTCTTGGCTTTTGCGGTCTTGGTGTTTGCCAGTCTATCCTTTGGGAAGACCATTACCGGGACAGTGAGTGACTCGGGTTGTGGGGTGAAACACGCGACCGCTAGTGACGCGGCTGCGGGATGCGTTGAGAAATGTGTTTCCGGCGGGGGTAAGTACGTCCTGGTTTCGAGCGGAAAAGTCTACCAGCTTGACGCCCAAGACAAGTTCAAGGGATTGGGTGGGAAGAGCGTCACGGTGACGGGCACCGTGAAGGGCACCAACATTACGGTTGCGAGCGTGGCCGAGAAGTCAATGTAAGTGTACGGCGCTTCAACCACCAACATTTTGAGATTGAACGGCCACTCGCGACCGGCGAGTGGCCGTTTGTCTATGCGGAGGTAAGCATGAAGAGGTTCACTTTCTCTGTTCTGGGGCTGTTGCTGGCAGCGAGCCTCAGTTTCGCGGCGCCCGGCAAAGACCCTGCAAAAACTTTTGTGGGGAGTATCGGTGATTCCATGTGTGGCGCCAAGCACATGATGGCGGGCGAGAGCGACAAGAATTGCACGCTGGAGTGCGTCAAGGGGGGAGCCAAGTATATCCTCATCGATTCCAGCGGGAAGATTTATCAACTCAGCGATCAGAAAAAGCCCGAGCAGTTTGCGGGCGCCAAGGTGACGGTCACGGGCACGCTCAAAGGCGACACCATTGCGGTCACCTCCATTGTCGCGGCAAACTAAATGGTTTTAGGTGCCTGGTGTCAGGTGCAAGGTGCCAGGTTTCAACGGCTGGTTATGGATCATGGGTTTTGGCTTATGCCTGACACCTCGCCTGTGACTCGCGCGCAATGCCACTGGCAACTGACACCTGGCACCTGCCGGGAATATCCGCTATAATTGTGGTGACGCGATGTAGGGAGAGGAATCGGAAGAGCATTTATGGATACGGAACATAGCACGCCCTCGAGTCAGGAGTGGAAAGTCCGCCGAGTGGGTACGGTGACATTCGCAATCTCCAAGCCGAAGAGAAATCCCCGCAAGCTGCGCCAGATGCGCCTGAAGAATCGTCGGCGAGCGCGCTAAGCGGCGAATAGCCTCAAGGGTTGCAACCAAGACAATCTCAGACCACGGAACGGCCGGGGAGAGGATGGCAACATCCATTCCAGTCAGGTAAGAGTGTTGGTGATTTTCCCCCTCGCGCCGCGCATCCCGCGGAGGGGGCGGGCAGGGCGCATTCATCAATTCTCCATTGGCTTTTAGGAGTTCAACGCAGGCGTTCCGATGGTTCACATCCTTCGCCAATACGGATACTCCTTCATTCTGCTGGCGGTTTTTGCTGAGAATCTGGGCCTTCCCGTACCCAGCTACCCGGTCATTCTTGTCGCCGCCGCGCTGGCCGCTCCGCTGCGCCTCCGCCTGCCTTTGATTTTAATCGTGTGTATTTTCGCGGCGCTCGGGGGTGACGGAATCTGGTATCAACTCGGACGCTCGCGCGGACGGCCCATTCTTCGGCGGCTTTGTTCCCTTTCTCTGTCACCGGATTCTTGTGTCCATCGCACCGAGCGCGTCTTCCAACGATACGGTGTAAAATCCCTGCTGGTGGCCAAGTTCGTACCCGGTTTAAACACCGTGGCCCCACCTCTCACGGGGATGTTGAAAGTCAAGGCCCTGCGCTTTGTCGCCGTGGATCTTGCCGGGATCACGCTGTGGGCAGGCTCAGCGATGGCCCTGGGCTGGGCGTTTCGTACCGAAGTCGAGTGGGCCATGGAGTGGCTGGCGGCATTCGGACGGACCGGCGTGCTTATTCTGGCAGTGCTTTTGGCGGGCTGGCTCCTGCTCAAGTGGGTGGAACGGAGGCGATTTTACCGCTTGCTGGAACGCTCGCGGGTTTCCGCTCCTGAACTCAAGGAACGCCTGGACCGCGGCGAGCCCATCGTGATTGTCGACTTGCGCTCCGACCTCAGCTACCATGGGGATGGCGTCAAGATCGCCAGCGCCATCTGGATTCCGCCCGAGGATTTCGAGGAGCGCTTCACTGAGATTCCGCGCGGCCGTCCGGTGGTGATGTACTGCACTTGACCCAACGAAGCCACCAGCGCCAGGATGGCGCGGTTACTTATCGAGAAAGGTTACCGTGAAGTTTGGCCGCTGCTGGGGGGATTTGACGGGTGGTTGGAACTCGGTTATCCCACCGAACCGGTGACTGTCCCTGCGTCCGTCCCCGCATCCGTGCAGGGGCAAGTTCTTCAGGATAACGCTGCCGGGTAAGAATCTCAGCCCATTCTCACTCGGCCGGAGGGGGCCGGGCCGGCCATGCAACGTTTGCAGGCAAAAACGAGTCTATAAAGAGTGATGCTTCCCCAGGCTTGGAAGCGCAATGACAGGGATTCCGCGATGAAATCAAATTCCAATCTTGCAAAGAAAGTTTTGGTGGGAGTAGCCCTGCTGATAGTGGCCGGCTTGCTAAGCCTGGCCACGGTGGCAGCGGACCAACCGTTGTCGCAGGATGACATCACGCTGCTCCTGCTCGGAAGCTCACCGAGCAGCAAGATTATTCAGATGATCGAGAAGCGTGGCGTGGACTTCCAAATGAATCCGGACCTGGCCAAGAAGTTCCACGACCAGGGCGCCAGCGACGATCTGATTGATGCCCTGCAAAAGGCAGGAAATAAGGCCGCTGCGGCAAAGGTGAGCGCACCTGCGCCGGAGCCTGCGTCTGCACACGCGCCTGCACCTGCGTCTCCACCTGCACCCGCGCCTGCACCTGCGCCCTCTGCGCAGGGCGATTCGAATACCCCAGCCGCTCCGGCCCCCACGCTCGGGAGAAAACCGAACGCCGTGGGAACTCCGGAACCCCGGGCCGCCGAAGCGCCCCCGGCTGCCCCCCCGACCGCGGAAGCGCCCTCGTCCTCGGAGCCGGTGCTGCACACGCGGCAGTCCAGTGCGTCGGCGGCAACCCCTGCGGCGAGTGCTCCTTCCCCGACGCCGGCCCCAGCGAGCGGGGGATCATCCTCGGAGCCGGTTTTGCATGAATCGGTGAAGAAGGAAGCCCCCCCGGAGACCACGGTTTCGCAGAACTCTCCGGGATTGAAGGATCCCTCTCCACAAGAAATCCAACACATCATTCAGGAATTTGCCGCCAAGGAGAAGATCTTTCGCGAGGCTCGCAACAATTACACCTACCACCAGATCAACAAGGTTGAGGAATTCGCCGGCAACGGCAGTAATGAAATCGTGGGCACCTTTGAGCAGGAGTGGGACATCCTCTATGACGACTCCGGAAAACGCATCGAGAAGGTCACCTATGCGCCCCTGAACACTCTGAAGGGCTTGATTATCACCAAGGAGGATCTCGAGGGTTTTCGCAATATTACACCCTTTGTCCTTACCACCGACGAGTTGCCGGATTACGACATCAAGTATCTGGGCCACGTCAAGGTGGATCAAATCACGGCGTTCGTGTTTTCCACCCGGCCCAAGGAAATCCAGAAGAACCGGCAGTATTTCCAGGGCATCGTGTGGGTTGATGACCGGGACTTGCAAATTGTCAAGAGCGAAGGCAAACAGGTGCCCCAGGACAAGACCCACCACGGACAGGAGAATCTGTTTCCCCGGTTTACGACCTGGCGCGAGCAAGTGGATGGCAAGTTCTGGTTTCCCACTTACACCATGGGCGATGATACCCTCTACTTCTCCAATGCCACGCCCATCCACATGAAGGAAATCGTTCGCTACACCGACTATAAGCAGTTCAAGTCGGGCGTGCGCATCCTGACGGTGGAATCGATCGACAAACAGAAGGATCAAACCACGCCGGCGGCCACTCCGCCGAAGAACTAAGCACGGGCGGTAGCGAGGATTTATCCGCGGCTCACCGGCTGCCGCATCTTGCTGCTACAATCCCATCCATGAAACCCCTCAAATTAAACTGGCGCGTGGTGCTGGTGCGCCCGCGGAATCCTTTGAATATCGGGGCGGCAGCGCGGGCGCTGGCGAATTTCGGTTTGCTGGAAATGGCGGTGGTCGCCCCCTTTGAACCGACCTGGGATGAGGCCCGCCAAACGGCGATAGGGGCCGACAAGGTGATCGCGGCGGCCCGCGCGGTGCCCTGTCTCGCCGACATATTGTCTGATTCCACGCTGGTGATCGGCACCACCACCGGTTCCCGCCGCAACCTTGATCGCGAACTCTTGCCATTACCCGAACTCGCCACTTGGCTACGTCGCCGCCGGGCGAGGGGAAGTGTCGCATTACTTTTCGGGTCGGAGAAGACCGGCCTTTCGAACGAAGACCTTAGCCACTGCCACGCGCTTTTGCGGATTCCCACCACCGAGGACTGCCCTTCCATGAACTTGGGACAGGCGGTCGCGGTCTGCGCCTATGAACTGGCCCGTTCGGGCGTTTTATCGGCTCGACTGCCGAGTGTTACCACGCACCGCTCGGACCCCGCCAACCTCCAGACCCTCGATCACGTCTTCGAGCGCGCCGTGCGATTGCTGGATGTATCGGGCTATCTCCAACCCAAGGGCCGCGCGGCCATGTTGATCAAGCTGCGCCGCTTGTTGCTCGATTTGAACCTCACCTCAAGCGACGCGCGCATCCTGGGGGGAGTTCTTTCGCAGGTGGAGTGGAAGCTGGAGTCAGAAATCGGTAGACAGTAGACGGCATACGGGATGCCGGGGCGCGGCGTGGATCTCTTTCCCCCGTCTACAATCTACCGTATTCCGTCTGCCGTTTCCTGACCGCCTTTTGACGGTTTCGCTCCGGGGCGCTATAATTCATGAGTGCCCTCATCAATAAGGAGGCTCGCTTGCCGCTCTACGAGTATAAGTGTAAAAAGTGTGGGCGAAGGCTGGAGAAGATCCGCAAATTTTCGGATCCGCCCCTGACGACCTGTGAAAGTTGCGGAGGGGAACTCGAGCGCCTGGTCTCCTCGCCCGCCATTCGGTTCAAGGGATCGGGTTTCTACATCAACGATTACGCGCAGAAATCGTCAGATGCCGGCAGCAATTCCTCTGCCGATTCTTCCGCGTCATCGGAAAAGAAGGAAAAGGAAACAGGGAAGGAAAAGGTGACCGGAAAGGGAAAGGATTCCCCCAAACCCAGCGAACCTGCCAAGACCAGCCCCAGCAAGGAGTGAGAACAGGTGCTGGGTGCTGGGTGCTGGGCGTTGGGTGCTGAGTTCTGGGTTTCAGGTATTAGGTGTCAGTTGTTGGAACTCGAGCGTTTTTTTTCCCAGTACCCAGAACCCAGCACCTAAAGGTCCAGCGACTTGAGGTAGCGGCGGAAGGCCTTGCCCATGTCCGGCCGTTGCAGGGCAATTTCCACGGTGGCTTGCAGGAAGCCGAGTTTGTCACCCGCGTCGTATCGCTTACCCTCGAAGACATAACCGTAAACGGGCTCGGTCGAGAGGAGCCGCCGCAGGCCATCGGTAAGTTGAATTTCCCCTCCGGCGCCCGGAACCGTGCTGGATAGGGCCGTCCAGATCGACGGGGTCAGGACGTATCGCCCGATCACCGCCAGGTTGGAGGGGGCTTTGGAGGGTGACGGCTTTTCGATCATATCCTCAATCTGGTAAAGCCGCCCCTGGCACTCGCGATCCCGCACCAAACGTCCGCGAATGATCCCGTAACTGGAAACCGTCTTCCGGGGGACGCGCTGAATGGCCACGACGCTGTGCCCGTAGCGCTCATAGACCTTCAGCATCTGCTTCAAGCACGGAACTTCATTCACGATGATATCGTCCGAAAGCAGCACGGCAAAGGGTTCATCCTCCACCACGTCGCGCGCGGTCAGGATGGCGTCACCTAATCCCTTGGGGATTTGCTGCCGCACATAGGCAAAGCGCACCATCGAGGAAATCGATCGGAGTTGGCGGCGAAGCTCCTCCTTCCCTCTCCCTGCCAGCTCCTGCTCGAGTTCCGCGGAGACATCGAAGTGGTTTTCGATGGCCTGCTTGCCGCGCCCCGTCACGAGCACGACCATGGGGATGCCGGAAGCCGCCACTTCCTCAACCGCGTACTGCACCAACGGCTTGTCGACGATGGGCAACATTTCCTTGGGCTGGGCTTTGGTTGCCGGCAAGAAACGCGTGCCCAGTCCTGCTACCGGTAAGACCGCCTTGTGAATTTTCATGGGCCCTGGCACCACCTGTGCATTCAATTTTGGTAATTGCTGATGATGTGTAACAGATTGCGATCCAATTGCTCCCGTTCGCTCTCGCTGAGACCGGAAAAGATCTTGCCGCCGATCTGAACGGCGATTTTTTGCGCATCCTTAAGACATTTCCTACCCTGCGGCGTGATTTCCACGGCGATTGCCCGGATGTCGAACGGGTCGGGACGTCGCTGGATGAACCCCATGCGTTCCAAATGACGCACCAGGCCGGGAATCGCGGACCTCTCGAGGTCGAGACAATTCGCAATTTGCGTCCGGTTCAACGCCTCACAGGCGGCGAGCGCTGACAGGACTTCGAAGTGGCGGGTGTCAATTTGCAGAGTGCGCAACTCCACATCGAAAGCCTGTCGGGCCAAATGGTGAGCGCGCCACAACAAGAATTCGGTACGCTGGTCCGCCGCCGCCGCCGAGGAGGCATACGGGAAATCCTTCAATCGCTTAGGCATATCCAGAAGATACCTCCTAGTTAGATAGTCGGTCAACAAATTATATGTAGCCAGTGCTAAGATGGAATTCGAGGCGTTTCCATGTTGGTCCTGGGGATTGAATCGAGTTGCGATGAAACGGCGGCGGCGCTGGTGGCCGACGGCGAGAGGATTCGCTCGAGCGTAGTGGCCTCCCAGGTCCTGACGCATGAAAAATACGGAGGGGTGGTCCCGGAACTCGCTTCGCGGGAACACCTGCGCGCCATCGAGCCCGTGGTGGACGAGGCCCTCCGCCAAGCCGAGGTGACCCTGCGCGAGGTGGACGCGATTGCCGTCACCGAAGGGCCGGGCTTGATCGGCTCGCTCCTGGTGGGGGTGGTTTACGGCAAAGCCCTGGCGCTCGCCTTGCACAAACCCCTGGTGGGGGTGAATCATTTAGAAGGCCACATCCACGCCGTGCTGCTTGAAAATAAAATGGACCGCGCCGCGGGCCGCCCTCTCCCGGAAGCGCGGCTCCCCGCCGTCACGCTGGTAGTTTCCGGCGGCCATACCAGCTTATTTCACATCACTCCCGGTTCGCCCAGCGCGCAGGAGACATCCCCTCGCTTCCATTACACCCAGCTTGGCCACACACGCGACGACGCCGCGGGCGAGGCTTTCGACAAGGTCGCGAAGCTGCTGGCCCTGGGATATCCTGGCGGACCGGTGATCGATAAACTCTCCCGCCTCGGCGATTCCCACGCGGTGGATTTTGGCCACATCAAAATGCGAGGGAATCCGCGGGATTTCAGTTTTTCCGGGCTGAAGACCGCCGTGCTCTACCGCGTGCGCGGCACGGACCTGGCACGCGAGGCCGAGGCGCGTCGCGCCTGGCGCAAGTCCGTGGAGCGCCCCACCCTTGATGACCTTCGCGGCCAATGTTCGCAGGCGACGATGGACCTGATCGCGAGCTTCCAACATGCCGTGGTGCAAGACCTGGTGGAGCGCACGCTCGCCGCGGCGGAGGATTACGGTGTCGATAACATCTTCATCTCCGGGGGGGTGGCGTGCAATTCCCTGCTGCGCCGGCGCTTCGCCGATGGGAGCAGAGGATTTCAGGTCTTCTTCCCTTCCCCGGCCCTCTCCACTGACAACGCGGCCATGATTGCCGCCGCCGGTTACTTCAAACTCCTCACCGGCGAGCGCGCCGGCATCTCCCTTACCGCCCATGCATCGTTCCCCCTGGGCACGAAGAGTCAATAACCCATTGAAGACAAGTCCTGGTTTGAGCCTGCGCGAAGCGCCTTGGAGTGCGGTGGCAGCAGCTACCGCCTTCCCACTTTGCTTCATACCGCAATCGCGCCACAATCAGAGCGAGCTGGTATGAGCAGTTTTGAACAAACGGCTGTGCTCTCTTGAACAGACAGGACAGAACCCGCCTTGCTAAGGTAAGGCTCTTATAATGTCTTCGTCGGTGTACAACGGCCACTGAGACGGAGACGGCAGTATGTGTCGTTCGATAAGCGGCCCTCAATCCACGCAACCCGTGTCAGCAGAGCATCACCGAGCAAGCGAGGGATGGTGGGCCAGAGGAATCAAAATGTCTATGCGTTTCATTCGTACGCTGTTGTTCGGGCTCGTCGTGCTGTCGATGTCGGCAGCAGCGTTTGGGCAAGTTGGCGTGGCCATTACGATCGGCCCGCCCCCGCTGCCTGTTTATGAGCAGCCTCTTTGTCCAGGCGACGGTTATCTCTGGACACCCGGGTACTGGGCCTATGATTACGACGTCAACGATTACTACTGGGTGCCGGGCACCTGGGTGGAGGCGCCGGAAGTCGGTTTCCTGTGGACTCCCGCCTATTGGGGTTGGGGCGGCGATGGATTTGTTTTCTATGAGGGCTACTGGGGTCCGCACGTAGGCTTCTACGGCGGGATCAGTTACGGCTGCGGCTATTTCGGTGTGGGTTACGAGGGCGGGCGTTGGGATAACGGCCACTTTTTCTATAACCGTTCCGTGAACAACGTAGACATCACTGTAATTCACAACGTTTACAACACCCGTATCAATAATACCACGATGAACCACATCAGCTACAACGGCGGCAACGGTGGAATCACCGCGCGTCCAAGACCTGAAGATGAGGCGGCGGCGCGGGAGAGACATATTCCGCCGGTAGCGGCGCAAACGCAACATGCGCAGGCGGCCCGCGCCAACCCGCAGCAACGCGCGTCGGGGAACCTGGGCAAGCCGGGCGTCGCAGCCACACCCCGGCCGGGAGATTTTAATGACCGTGGCGTTGTACCGGCCAGAGCGGCAGGAGCACCCTATACTCCCGCCAATCGCGGAGGAAGTCAGGTGGGTTCAGGGAACAACGTCACGCCCGTCCATCCTCACGACCTTCCGCCCTTGGCACGGCCCCCCGCTCCCAGTACGGGCAACCCGAAGCTGGACAGGAACTACCAGCAGCAGCAGGATAAGCTAATCGCGAAGCAGCAACTGGAACGAGACAAACTCCAGAAGCAGCAGGACCAGGAGCATCAGGTGCTGGCAAATCAGAAGGCCGATGAAGGGAAAAAGCAGCAGGTGGAGCAGCGGCACCAGCAACAAACGCAGCAATTACAGCAAAAGCACACACAGGAGCAACAGCAGTTGCAGCAGAGATATCAGCCAGCGAACCGGGAGCCGTCCAAGAGGTAAGATATTCATCCGATGGAAGTGCTCCAATCATTCAGTGAAGAGCCTTCCTTGAACGAGCATTCAACGGCCCCCGGAGTTGGCGGCGGCGCGCGCGATGGAGGGCGCGCTAAGGGGAACATCCACGTCGAGGTAGGCGGCGATGGGCAGATTACCCCAATGCGCGGGGCGGAAAGTCCAGCCGCGCAGATGTTCACAGGCGGAGTCAAACTGCGCCTCGCCCCCGGGCGCCCTCCCACAGTCGACCACTTGGCCCTGGTCATTAACCAGCAGGCGCATATGGACGGCATCTCCCGGATGCGCCTCCCCCATGGGACGGACCAACTGGGGTGCTTTAACCTGGCGCAGGAAGTCCTGTTCTGACCGCCGCGCCGTTAACCCTGCCCACCGGTTTTCCAAGGTGAAGATCAATCTCACCTGGGCCGTAAACCCTGCTGGCCCCGCGGGCGTGGTCAGCGGATGGAAGGTCCACCCGCGCGTCGCTCGCAAGGCCGACTCCGCCAGGATGGCATTCCCATCCAGCACGTGCGCCTTGCCGACCTTCCCCTCGCTGTCCACCGCAAGCTCCAACTGCACTTGTCCTTCAATATGGTTGGCCTTCGCCACGGGTGGGTATTCCGGCGACGCATGCGGCATGACCATTTTCGCCGCACGCTTGCCGCGAATGACGGCCGGCAGACCACTCGATACCGGAACAGAATCCTGCGCGCACACGGTTCCCGCTGTGCCCACGAATATCAGCGCGAGCAGGCATACACTGCGGCAGTAGTGCCCGAGCATAATCATCACCTTTAAGAATATTCAAAGCCCTTATTTACGGTATTAGATGACGAGAAATGTTCGAAGGTACGAGGTGGGGTTTAAATATTTTACGTTCCTTCTCCCCAAGCGCCCGATTCCGTTAGAATGGACGGTCTTTACGAGTATGGGTCGCGCGAACCTGTTCGGTAGGACTGGGGCTCGCCCCGTGCGGACGAGGAAAACCCGCGGACCTGGAGAACCGGTCGGCGCTACCCTTCTTCAATTCGGTGTCCATCGATGCGGATCGGAGTCGATACAGGCGGCACGTTCACGGACTGCGTGGTCTTGGACGGCGGGCAGGTAAAAATCCTAAAGGTTTTCTCCACTCCCGCGGATGCCAGCACCGCCATCGTGCAGGGAGTTCTGCAACTGGCAGGGGATGAAATCCCTCCCGCCCGCCGCAAGAAGAAAGATCAGCGGCCGCGGGGAAAAAAGGCAGTGCCTTCGGTGCTGGAAGTCATTCACGGAACTACGGTGGGCACCAACAGCCTGCTGGAGAGGCGTGGCGCGCGCGTGGCGCTGATCACTACGGCGGGATTTGAAGACCTGCTGGAAATTGGCCGCCAAGCCCGCCCGCGCCTGTACGACCTGAACGTACAGCGGGAGCCGCCGCTGGTGCTGCGCGCCTTGCGCTTCGGCCTCAAGGAAAGAATCGCGGCTGACGGCCAGATTCTTCTGCCCATCTCGGACTCTGAAATTCGGCGGTTGCTGCGCCGCGTGAAAAACTCCGGGGCGGATTCCCTCGCCGTTTGTTTCCTGTTCGCGTTCGCCAATCCCGCACACGAGCGGCAGGTGGCTGGGGCACTTCAAAGCTTGGGGCTTCCACTCTCCGTCTCGCACGAAATCCTGCCGGAGTTCCGGGAGTTCGAACGCCTTTCCACCGTGGTCATCAACGCCTATCTGGCCCCGCGCATGGGCACCTACCTCCATAACCTCGAGCACCGGCTGCGCGCCGTAGGGGCACGCATTGGCTCCCTAGGCGCCGTACGGGCACGCCATGGCGTGCCCCTACGCCAACGAATTTACGTGATGCAATCGAATGGCGGCATTTCCACGGCGGCGCGTGCCGGACAGCAGCCCGTGCGCACCATTCTTTCCGGGCCGGCGGGTGGCGTGGTGGCCTCCGCGTGGCTGGCGCAGCAAATCGGCATCGAGCGGGCGATCAGTTTCGACATGGGTGGAACCTCTACGGACGTTTGCCTGCTCGACGGCCCGCCGCGCACCACCCATGAGACCTCACTGGCCGGTCTGCCCATTGCCGTCCCCGTCCTCGATGTGCATTCCGTGGGCGCGGGTGGCGGGTCCCTGGCGCGGATTGACGCGGGCGGAGCGCTGCGCGTGGGACCGGAGAGCGCGGGTGCGAGCCCCGGACCGATTTGCTACGGGCGCGGCGGCGCGGGGCTGACCGTGACCGACGCCAACCTGATTCTGGGGCGGCTCGACCCCGAGCATTTTCTGGGGGGAACGTTCCGGCTGGATGCGCAAGCCGCCGAACGCGGGTTCGAAAAGTTTCTCGCCGGCCCGGCGCGCCACGCGGGCTTCACCTCCGCTCCGGAACTCGCAGACGGCATCGTGGCGGTTTCGAGTGCCACCATGGAAAAAGCCCTGCGGGTTATTTCCGTCGAGCGCGGCTACAACCCGCGTGATTTCTCGCTCATCTGTTACGGAGGCGCGGGCGGGCTGCACGCTGCCGACCTGGCGCGCGCGCTCGAACTGCCGGCGGTCGTCATTCCGCCCAATCCCGGAGCTTTCTCGGCGCTAGGAATCTTGCTTTCCGATGTGGTCCGGGACGTGTCGCAGTCGGTTCTCTTACCCGTGCCTGCCGCTGACCAACCACATGTGCGCGCCCTGCTTCGCCAAATCGATCGCCGCTTCGCTCAACTCCATCGCCTGGCTCTCTCCGAACTCCGCCGCGAGGGGTTTGATGCGAACCGTGCCCATGCTTCACGCCGCCTGGATCTGCGTTATCAGGGACAATCCTATGAATTGTCCGTCCCCTTCACCGACGGTTTTCGCGAAAGTTTTCACCGCGAGCACGTCAAAGCCTACGGCTACGCTTATCGCGAGCGGCCACTCGAAATCGTCAACCTGCGCCTTCGCTTGGTGATTCCTACACCCAAATCCCGCTGGCGAGCGCGCAAACCCGGCCCGGCGCGCCAAGCGCATGAGGCGCTGATCAAGACCAAGCCCGTGTGGTTCGAATCGAAGCCGCATCCCACGGGTGTTTATGAGCGCCAGCGTCTTGCCCCTGGCGCTGAGGTGCGCGGACCCGCCGTGATCGTTGAGTACAGCGCCACGACCGTGGTGCCGCCCGACTGGGGGTGCTGCGTGGATGAGTACCTGAACTTGGTGGTCGCAGGACCAGGAAAACCGCTTATCCAGTAGGCACGCGACACATGGACTGCTACACTGGGCATGTATCTCGGAGCCCGCCGTTTGAAATGGAGGGAACGCGAAAATGCAAAAGACCGCCAAGAGCAACGACATCCTCTGGATCACATTCGACCTCGGCGTCCAGGGCGACTACGAAGGACTCTACCGCTGGCTTGACGCACACGGCGCCCAAGAGTGTGGTGATAATGTCGCTTTCCTTGAGAAATATGAACACTCCGGGGACCTTCTCGACTGCCTTAGGAAAGACCTCGAGGGAAGCATTGAAACCAACCAAAAAACCAGAATCTACATAATCCGCGAGGTTTCGGGAAAGCCCAAAGGCAAGTTTATCATTGGTAGTAGGAAGAGACCCCCCTGGACCGGGTATGCGCCGGAACTGGTCCAGGAGGAAGATCATGGCGCGTAGGACTGCCGTCATAGATACATGCTTCTGGATCGCGCTCTGCGTCAGCAATGATCAGTACCACCAGCAAGCTCTGGCCAAAGAGGAACTCCTTTACTCGTTGAACTTAATCGTCCCCTGGCCTTGCCTTTATGAGACGTTGAAAACCCGTTTTGTCAAAAATCCGATGTCAGTGCGCGCGTTTGAGCGTCTTCTCCAGCGGCCGAATGTTGAGCTTGCCGACGATGTGAAGTATCGAGACGCGGCATACCGCGAAACCATTGCTTGGGCATTGGATGGGCGGCCCATATCTCTGGTCGACGTGGTCATCAGATTCATCCTGAATGACGTGAACATAAGGAAGGATTGCTTGCTCACTTTCAATCTGCCGGACTTTGTTGATGTCTGCCGTAAAAGGCAAATCGAGATACTTTAGCGGGGCTCCGATGCGCGTTGACGCCGCAGAACTCGAAATCTTCAAAAACCTCTTCCACTCGACGGCGGAGGAGATGGGCGCGGCGCTGCGCCGCTCGGCCTTTTCACCCAACATCAAGGAACGCCGCGATTACTCGTGCGCGGTATTCGATGGGCGGGCGCGAGTGGTGGCCATGGGCGATCACATGCCCGTGCATCTGGGTTCGATGCCCATGTCCGTCGCCGCCGCCCTGGATGCGCTGGATCTGGGTCCCGGCGACATCGCCATGCTGAACGATCCCTACGCGGGCGGCACGCACCTGCCGGATATCACCCTGGCCATGCCGGTGTGGAGTTCGGGACACGGGACACGGGATACGGGACTCGGGCCCCGGGTCAAGCCGACTTTCTACGTTGCCAACCGCGCCCACCATGCCGACATAGGGGGCGCGCAGCCCGCCTCCATGGGACTCAGCCAGGAAATTTATCAGGAAGGCCTGCGCATTCCCCCCGTGGCCTTGGCGCGCGGCGGAAAGATTCAACGCGATATTCTCTCCATCCTCCTTGCCAACGTGCGCACGCCGCGGGAGCGCGAGGGCGATTTGATGGCCCAGGTGGCGGCCTGCCGATTGGGCGAACGCCGCCTGCAAGAGCTGCTGCTAAGATATGGAACCATGCGGACGGATTTCTACCTGGAAGCCTTACAGTCGTACTCCGCGCGCCTGATGAAAGAAGCGCTGGCAAAAATTCCGGCCGGTACGTACACGGCGGAAGATTTTCTCGACGATGACGGACACAGCCCGGACCCGGTGCGGCTGCGCGTGACCATTAAGATTGGCGGCGGTAGCGCCACGGTGGACTTCCAGGGCAGCTCGCCACAATGCGCCGGCTGCGTGAATGCCGTTTTCGCCATAACCTATTCGGCGGCGTTCTATGTCTTCCGGTGTTTGCTGGGTGAGAACGTGCCCGCCTGCGCCGGCCTGATGGACCCCATCGAAGTGCGCGCGCCGCTAGGGAGCGTGGTGAACGCGCGGCCCCCGGCCGCCGTGGCCGCGGGGAACGTCGAGACCTCACAGCGCATTGTGGACGTGCTGCTGCGGGCGCTGGCGCAGGCATTGCCCGAGCGGATTCCCGCCGCCAGCTCCGGCACCATGAACAACCTTTCCTTCGGCGGGATGGATCCGCGCAGCGGCGAGCCTTTCGCTTATTACGAAACCATTGCCGGCGGCATGGGGGCGCGGCCTTCTGCCGACGGCCTGAGCGGCGTGCACACCCACATGACGAATTCGCTCAACACCCCCATCGAGGCGCTCGAATCCGCCTACCCGGTGCGCGTGCGGCGCTATTCCCTGCGCCGAGGCTCGGGGGGCGAGGGGAAGTTCCGGGGGGGCGAGGGCATCGTGCGGGAAATCGAGTTCCTTACCGAGGTCCGCGGTAGTATTCTATCGGACCGCCGCCGGTTCGGCCCTTACGGCTTGGCGGGGGGAAAACCCGGACGTCCGGGAGTGAATCAACTGAGCGTGCAAGGCCGGAAGCGCAAGCTGCCTGGTAAAACTACCTTCAGCGCTCCCCGCGGCAGCGTGCTGAAGATTGAAACCCCGGGCGGCGGAGGATGGGGAAAGATCCGAAACTCGAAAATCGTGACGAGCGAGCCGGTGTAGCGCGGACCTGCTCTATAGGTCCGCGGCTCGTCCCTTACGGGCAGTGAAAAGCCGCGGACCTATAGAGCAGGTCCGCGCTACAATTCTCGAAAATCGTGACGAGTTTCGAATTTCAAGTTTCGAATTTCGAGTTTCGATTTTCGAGCTTCAGGTTAAGGAGATAACATGGAACCAGTTAACAGGCGTGATTTTATGAAGACCGTGGGGGGAACTGCGGCGTTCGCGGCCTTGGAGGGCCGAGCGGCAATGCCGCCCGGTGCCGGGCCGGTTTTCCTCGCCACCTGGGTCTGGGGTAAGGCCGCCAACGAACGCGCGGCGGAAATATTCAAGGGCGGCGGGAGCTTGCTGGACGCCATCGAGAAAGGCATCAACGTGCCGGAAAGCGATCCCAACGTGACCAGCGTCGGATATGGCGGCATCCCCAACGCCGAGGGAGTGGTGGAACTCGACGCGGCCATCATGGACGGCAGCCGCCACCGCGCCGGCTCCGTGTGCAGCCTGCGCATGATCAAGAATCCCATTTCTGTGGCGCGCCTGGTGATGGAGAAGACCCACCATACCACGCTGGCCGGCGAAGGGGCGTTTCGATTCGCGTTGAAAATGGGATTCGAGCCCCAAACCCTGCTCACTCCGCAAAGTTTGCAAAAATGGCAGGAATGGAAAGCCAATCCCCACCACCCAACGTTTTGGCTGACTCCGGAAAACCACGACACCATCGGGATGGTGGGGACGGATGGGAAAGGCCACGTCGTGGCGGGCTGCTCGACCTCCGGCCTGGCCTTCAAGATTCCCGGCCGCGTGGGAGATTCACCCCTGGTGGGTTGCGGAGTGTACGCTGATGACAACGTGGGCGCCGCCTCCGCCACCGGCGACGGCGACCTGATGACCAATTACTGCACCAGCCTTTCCATTGTCCACTACATGGCGCATGGCGCGTCGCCGCAGGACGCTTGCATGGAATTGTTGAAACACATGGTGAAGACCGACCCGCAGAATAAAGACGCCCAGGTGGCGGTGGTGGCGATCAACACCCGCGGGGAAACCGGCGCCGCGTGCATGAATGACGGCTTCCACCTCGAGTACGCCCTGTGGAGGGATGGCGAGAGCCAGATGGCGAAATCGGTGAAGTTGATTTAGGCGCGAGCGAAGCTGCAAATCCCTCGAACCCTTGAACCAGCGATGATTATCAAGGGGTGCGTTCCATCTATGGCCAATAAAAGAAGTCCCAAAAAAGACGTATTAGAAGTCACCCGCAGGGAAGTACGAGAGATTGAACCGCTTATCAGGGAGGCAGTCAGAAGGCAAGATTTCGAAGCTTATATGGAGATTCTTACTTCGCGGCTCGGCGTAAAACGAGGGAGCGACCAGTGCCGTTTCTTCGAGTCGAAGTTTTGGGCCGCCGTGGCTGAGGTTCGAAAGAATAAGATGCAGCAGCCTTGATTCTCTTCCTTCTCTCTTCCTCGGGGAGGGAGCTTAGGTGCTGGGCGATCCCGTCCATGATTTCGTCTATGGTTTCTTCGTATTTGCTCTTGGAAGTTGTTGCCATTTGTACCAGCCCTTACTAAAACCTCCGCGTAGTACACAATCCCACGTTCCTAACGATAAGCCCGCCCGTTCGGTCTGTCAAGGAAGATACTGAAAACTGAAAATCACGCCTTGGTCCCCTCCACCCCGCTGGGAGACCAAAGCATCCACCCCAGCACGACCGCCGTAAGAAGGGCGAGGGCCGCACCGTTTTGCAGGTAAAATGGACTCGCTTGCGAGAACAACTCGATGAGCGGTCCGGCTACTTGCGTACAAAAAAGAACCATCAGATACGCCAGAAGGTTATCGCGCAGGAAGTATCCCACCACCACGGCGGCCACCAGCAGGGGGAGGAAAGCCATCACCCAGCCCACGCCAAAGGCGGCGAAAGAGTGGACGTGGGTGGGCCCCAGTGAAACCAGCACCAGCGCCAACCCCAGCCACAGCCACCACGCTCGCAGTCTCCAGCCCGCGCGGATGATGGTGATAACCAAGCCCAGCAACGCCGCGTACAGCATGGAGCGGGTAAGGGTGGAAAGGAAAAACCCGGCCGCCGGCCACCGGGTGCTGAAGGTCGCAGAGAAAAGCTCATCTTTGATGGGTGCATAGGCGTGAAATACGCTGGTGAGAAGCGCATCGACGCGCGCCAATCCCGCGCCGGCCGCCAGGCTCAAAACCAATGCCCCCAAGGCATCGCGGCGCCACACCCGCCGCGTGGCTCCGCTGAAAATCTTCCAGGTGCCGGGATACAAGCTGGCTGCGGAGCCGATCAGCAGCCAGGCCAGCAATCCCTCCACGATGGGCGCCACAATCAATTGGACAGCAATCACTAATTTCCAGACGGCCAGGGGCATCGAGGTGTCGTAGGCGCGAGCCGTCAGGTTAAGACCGTTCAGGGCTGCCAGGAACCCCAGAATCGCCAGCAAGACGCCAAATTTGGCCGAGCGCTTCCACAGCATCTGCCCGGAGCGGATGAGATTCACGAACAATATCAGGCCGCCGGCCGCCAACATGAGGATGGTCAGAACCGAAACACCCGTCAGGATATTATTAACAATGGTGTTGCCTTCCTCGGCGCGCTCCCAATCCTCCGGCAATTTGAAAGAGCGCGAGAAGCCCGTCACCTGATCGCCGGCAATGTCAACTTCCAGCCGATAATGCGCGTCCCCCACGTTGCGGGGGTCACCGGACTTGGCCTGCCAAACCAGGGTGTAATCCTCGCGCGCTTTACGTTTGGACACATCGGAGCTTTGCAGTTCAAAGTCCTCCAGGCGGTATCCGTGTTCCCGCACCGCCTGTTCCGCCAATGCCCGAGCCTGGTCAGGCGCGAGCGAGGCGCCCGGCGCATCTTCTTCCAGGCCGTGATGGAAACCGAAAACCTCTCCGGACCCCGGGTCGACAAAAATCAGGTACTCCTCTTTTTGCAAAGGCCGGTAGTAGCGTACTTCCCACAAGGCGAGCTTGGTTGCCTGGCGGTAGATCTGGTCCGCTTGCTGCAAGGTTTTTCGCTCGGCCAGGTAGTGCAGCGCCGAAGCGTTAACATTGTCATTGATCCAGGCAACCTGGCGGTAAGCTGCCGGGTCAACCTTCCGCTGCCGCAGAAAATTATCGGCCATGCGCACAGCGTCCTGCGGCGCCTGACGCAGGACGATACCCTTTCCAAATCGGTAAACAGGTATGAACGCCAAAGCGGCGAAGATCACCGCCAGCACCCCCGCCAGAATCAGCCGCGACGGGGAAAGCGGCTGGTAAGCCAGCGGCGCTTCGGCGGGGGCGGCCTCCTCCGGCAGGGGTTCGGGGACCGCCTCCGCGGCATTCAAGAGGGTGTCTTCCTCGGCGAAGGCGCCGGTCTTCAAATACGCGGCCAGGGCCACGATCAGGGGGATGAGCATGATCCCCGCCGCCAGGCCCCCCGACACCATGAGGTAATGATTGGGGGAGCGCAGCAGGAGGAAGGCCGTATAGAGCGCGTCCACGGAGTAATGCCAAATCAGCGTGGCCAGAATCCCGAAGCGCAGCATGATGAGGCCAATGATCACACCACCAAAACCCACTTCCAGGCCGCGGATGAAAAACGGTTGATTGGGATAAAGGGAGTGCAGAAATCCCCAAATGAAGGCCGGAAGCACAATGGACAGAGACCCCCATTTCAGATATTTCCGCAGCAACGGGATGGCAAAAGCGCGGAATTGGATCTCCTCGGAAACCGCCGGGAAGAAGCCAATGAACAGGACCGTCACCCAAGGGAAGCGGGTGTTGAGCAAATCGGAAAAGGGGACGTCCACCGGCGCCCACGCGCCCAGTTTATTGGCGGCAAGGTAGAACACCGTTTGGTAGGCAAAGAAGAAGAAAGTCAGGGCGATTCCCACCACGTTCGCCAGGAAGAAAGAGCGCGTGCGCAGTCCCTGCCAACTGAAGTAGCGGCGAATCGACAGGAAGCGCGGGTAAGCCTCCCGATAGAGGGGTTCGGTGCTGGCCATCAGCAGGAAGATGGCGGCGCCCAGGGCCAGGGCCACGAGGAAGTTTTTCACCACGTAGTCGCTCACGAAGCTGGGATAGGAATCCGTGGTGTGATATTCGAATTCCGCCAGCGAGAACGTGTTCAACTGGCCAAGAAAATAGAGCAGCGCCGCCACCAACCCGAAACCCAGCGAGAGGCGAATGGGCACATCGCGTTTGCGCAGGCGCTGGATCAGCAGCGCCAGTCCGGCGATGCACAAAAGAATCCAGGGGACCTCGTCCACCAGACTCGCCGCCTCGTTCCGGGAGCGCAGTTTCTGATAGTCGCGCGTCCACCCCTCGGGAATTTTTACGAACTCCCGGTAGCCGGCCACCTGGTCACCGTCCACATCCACTTCCAGGCGCAAGCTGCCATCGCCCAGATCCACATCCTTCTGCTTCCAGGTGAACGAGGAATCCGTCCGGGCCGGGCGCTTCTCACTGACGGTATCGACGAATTCCAAACCCGCCAGGTCGCGCCCCATGACCGCCACCAGAAACTTCTCCGCCAGGGCGCGCGCCGCCGCCGTATCCAGATTTGCTCCGGGGGCCGATTCCAGCAGTTCGCGCTCGAACCCCACCACCTGTCCCGCCGGCGTGACCTCGACGCGGAACTCTTCCTTTTGTTGCGGCTTGAACCAGCGATGCGACCAATGCCAGAGGTGAATGGGACCGCGCGTCAGGGTGTTCATGCGCTCGAGGCCTTGCGTGCGCTCCAGGTAGACCTTGGCGTCGTCATCAAAGTCGAACGCCGCGGCGTGCCGGTAGCCCGAGACGGTCCAACCGCGATCGGCCAGAAACTGGGTGGCCAGGGGAGTAGAATCATCCCGGTTTACCTCGAATTTGATGGCAGCTTCGGGGAAGGCGTGGGAAAAGTACTTCACCCCGATGGCCAGGGAGATGCCCGCAACCACGATGGCAATGACGATAACGCGGCGGTCCGAAGCAGTCAAGGTATTGGACATGGATTCCCCTTCCCTACAACCCCAGCGCAAAGACCAGCAGATTATACACGGAGTCGGTTGCCGGTGCTCAGTTGTCAGTAAAAGCAACTGTAGCGCGGACCTGTTCTATAGGTCCGCGGCTTTTCTTCGCGCGTTGGAGTCAAGCCCGGGGCGCGCGATACGCTTCAGCCCTCCCAGGGGTTAAGGAGTAAAACGCCGGTGGGTTCGAAATCAGATGTGTTCCGGGTCATGACGCGGAGGCCGTGGCGTAGCGCGGTAGCGGCGATCAGCCCGTCCATAGCGTGCACCACACGCCCCGCCTTTTGGGCGCGGGCGGTGAGTTCTCCCCAAAGGCGGCAGGTTTCCAGATCGATCTCGAGGAGTCGATCGCTGTAGTCGCGTTGGAGGGCCGTCAGCCAAGCTTCCAGCGCCCGCCGCTTCGACGATTCCCTCAGCAGGGAAATGCCCTTCAGGATTTCGCCGATGGAGATAACGCTCACGAATAGTTCTTCTGCGTTGAGGGCATCCACGGCATGGCGAACGCCCGGATGCCCCTTGGGGTGCCGCAGTTCTGACAGTTGTCAAATGCGCTATCATAGTCATGCCTACTTGAATTTACTGGTGGGTGATGTCGCGATCAGGGATCGAGAATGGGTTCAACCCGTCAGCGCGGTTTCCGGCGGACGGTGCAATCCTCACTCCTATCTTCACGGGTCCCAGTCGAGCCGTACTCACGCTCACGTGTCAAATCGCGTTCCAAGTCGGATATTCTTGCTCTCCCCGGCCAATGCCGCGGGCGTCCGGGGCAGGCTTATTCTCAATCAAAGCGCCCGGTTCGATTTGGCGCGGCGCTTGCAGCGCGACGGTTTGCCCTTGGGGGAACTATTCAGCTTTATCAGCGGACTGTATTTCCGCGACTAACTGGCCTATGCGCGAGCCTTCGCACAAGCGCCACCGGGCCTGTCCGGCGCCTACGTCATTACGGCGGGGCGCGGCCTGGTTCCGCCCGAGCAGGTGGTATCGATGGCCGAACTTCAGGAAATGCTGACGGTTCCCATCGAACCCTCGGATCCCCGCTACCGCGCTCCTCTCGAGCGTGAGGCTCGCATCCTTGCCGGCCGCGCCGGGAAGCGCTGCGAGATGGTCCTGCTGGGCAGCATCGCGTCACCCAAATATGTGGAGCCTTTACTGCCGATTTTGGGCAAGCGGCTGCTTTTCCCCGCCGAATTCGTGGGGCGTGGAGATATGAGCCGCGGCGGGCTGATGCTGCGGCAGGCGCGCGCCGGGATACCGCTCCAATATATCCCCGTCGCGACGGCGGTGCGCCGCGGCCCTCGCCCTCCCAAGTTGCCCAAGCTGGCGAGCGGGAATTTGTGCCGCCAGCCCGTGAACGGCCCTTGACATCCGCGCACATTACGGTTCAGAAGGTTATCCGGCAGTACCGAAGCGAAAGAAAACAGAAGCCCGAGGTTACCGTTGAGCCAGACTCGCAAGCGGCGCGGGTATAGAGTTGTCGTGGACACGTCCGTGGTGATTGCTGGGGTATCAGCGTTCCGGCTGCGGGGATCGAGCCAGGAATCGATCCGTCCTGAGGGTGTGGCTTGCGGTCCGTCGGGCGCAACCTCCACTAAAGGTGGCGGAAAAAGACTTCCACGCGCGAGGGCTTGAATTCGACATCGACTTCAGTCACCACCTGGACGGGGACATGATTCACCGTCATCGGGCGGTAGCGCCACTGGCGAACCGCGTCGGTTACGGCCTTGGCTAGCAAGGGGTTCCCGCTTATCACATTTGTTTCCATCACCGAGCCGTCGCCATCGATCACAATTTCCACGCGAACCGTGCCCTTGACGTTGTTTTTCTTTGCCAGCTCGGGATATTCGATGTCGACCTTGTGAATGATCCTGTCACCCATGACCTTGCCCCCGGCCCGAACACGCTGGGGAACAGGGGCCGCAGGCTTTTCCGACGGCGGGTTGGAGCCGGACTGGGACGCCAGCAGCGCGGCGGAAAGAGCGAGCAATACCAGAGTCAGGATGAACACGAATCGACGCGATTTCATATAAGCCTCCCTTGGGTGGTGGCGCTGCGGGGCGGCAGTCGTCAACGTATAGACCGAAATTCCCGATTTGGACCTCTTGCTCATGCGCATCGTACGCTTCTTCCGCCATCGCCACAACGAAATTCATCACCACCGATCCGCATGAGCCTGCGGCGCGCAACTGTTCATGAAGATGTGCGAAGCACTTTGGAGTGCGGTCGCGAAGCTGCCGCTTTGCCCCTTGCCCATGGACCGCATGAATCAAGGGCGGAAAGCGGCAGCTTCGCGACCGCACTCCAAAGTGCCTTCGGCACATTCAATTTCAAAGCAGAGGGGTAACGCAGAGTCTCTAAAAAGCGAGACTCTGCGCTACCCTGCTTGCCCTGGCGCTACCGGACCAACGCAAACTACTCGTAGGTCTGCTACCCTGCTCGCCAGGCAGGATTCGAGTTCTTGGACGTCCTTCCAGGACCAGTGTGCTGAAGTTCGAAGAGGTCGTACCTTGCCCTTTAAGGAGATTCTCCATGCGGGAGGTGCGATTGTGCGATTGTTACGTCTTGACACGAGGGGCAGTACCTGCTCGCCGAATCTACTCTTTAATAGAGCGCGCTAAATCCCAGTCCTGCTGTTTTGGCGAGACACGAACACGTGCTACCACCCCCTCAAATCCGCCTTCGTATCGGTGTGGAGCCCAGAAATGGGAAACCGTTTCTCCGATCGTGGGAACATCCAGTGGAGACTGATGATTTCCCGCGCTCCCTAACCCTTGCGTCCGATGGGGCGCGGAAGCCACTACCGCCCCGTCGACCATGATGAATTGGCCTTGACCGCCATAACTGATGCCAATCGCGTGCCATTCACCGAAACGGAACTTTGTGCCTCGCGCTTCGGTTAGTAAAGCCGCGGGCCGGTTGTATTTGCTTGTGGCTATGAAGAGGGAAACGTCTCCGTTCCGCGAGACATCCAGCTTGCAGGTACCGGGCCAAGTCACGTCCCCGCCATGAACATCCGTTGAGAAAATCATGGCGTGATCCTGGTTGGCACTAAACTCGAAATCGCTGTAATGGTAACCGGAGTCCACCTTGATCCAGAATTCAAGGGTACCTTCGCGGGGAATCATGCCTGGATATTCGATGCGGCTCGAATCTCTAGCGTGAAACCCTGCACCATGCTCCCCGATTGCGCGGACCCAGCCAATGCCGTGTGGTACCCCAATGGTCGCACCTTCGAGTTCGTCGTTTACGGGTCGATCCGGAACAATCGGTTGCGACACCCCATTTGCACGAGCTGTCTCAGAAAGAACCAAGGGCCGTGCGTCGGCATCGTGAGCGGGATAAGATCCATTTGCTTCCCAGAGCTCGCTGCACAGCCAATTCAAGCGAGGCAGGGGCTCTGCCGGCAACGCTACTCTGACGGTCATCGGGGAGAACTGGTAGGTGTCGCCGTGCTTTAACGTGACATCGTTCAAAGGGACCATAACGGACCCAGTACCGTTTGGCCAGAGGTCCTAGGCTCCATTCTCAGAAGTTTGGTAACACACCCCAAGCTGCAGATTGCGAAGTTGCTTGACCTCGTCTACAGGTCGAGAGTCAGATATGCTTGCTGAGCCAGACTGAACCTTGAGGATAATTTCTTCGGGCCGCACTTCGTAAGTGCCATCGACACTATACAGGATGCCCCAGAGGGCAGAGCCCCCCTGCTCCACTAAATGGAATTTGCCCAGGCGGACGAGGGAGGCTTGGGCCAGAATTACATCTTGCGGAGGCGCCACCGGGGCCGGAGCGACTTTCTCACTTGGCGAGTTGACTTGCACGGTACCTGCGCTTGGATTGGCCGGCGTGTATAGCCCCATGTCCAGGTCCGTGTTGAACCAGACGGACTGTGAATCGTTCGTCTTGGGATCAACGACTTCGAGCCGGTCATAGGCATGGCCGCTCCTCATCACCAATGATTGGGACTTTGGCACGACCCCGACAATCCGCCGGAGGAAGATGTACTCCTCTTGACTGTTGACGACGAACCAGGCCGTTTCCGCGCCCTTACCGTCGCCGGACCGCCCGATCGAGGCGAGCAGCGCGTTCAGAAGCTTCTCGTGGAGGGCTGCTTCCTCGGTCTTGTTCAGCTTTTCGCAGGCAACCATCGCATTGAAGTGACCAAAAGGGCTCGCGTAGTTCCGATTAAGACTCTGATTCGCGGAGTCAAGCGCGCCCGCGTAATCGCCAGAAGCAAAAAGCTTGTTGAAAGCGGCGCGGGCGCCAACTTCCATTGCGGAGGGGTGGGGACCGCTCGCGAGGGCTCCAGCAATGCGAAAGGCGCGGAAATCTACGGTCATATCGCCTTGCTGGACGCGCGCCAACAGCGCGGCATATTCATCCTTGGGCTGCGGAGAATTCACGGTTTGTGCACTATTTGCCGGGAGCGAAGCGGGCGCCGTATCTTGCCCTACCACCTTGAAACTAGAAAACAACCCGGCACATATCAACAAGACGGCGACATGGATTGTGATTACGTGTGTATGATGCATAGCAATGACCTCCTGAGAGGTTGGCTCCATCGTAATGTCCTACAATCCGTCAAATGGCCCCTGAAACAGGGGCGGCACTTATTTGCGCCGCCCTCCCGGAGGCTGACATTATTAGACCTCCGAGACCTTGCCGTCAACGAAGGTGACTTTCAGGCAGGCTGGCGCAGGGCGAACCTGGCCCTGCGACTCGGGTGCGATGAGATGCCGTGAATCGCAGAGCTGGACTCGCTGCGCCAGCCGCCCGTGCAAGTGAGACGGGTAAGGACATTCCGCCAGATGGCGGAATTGTTGGAGCGGCTCGTTCGCGCCCTTGACGACCGCGGCTTGCGGACGGTCATTTCGGGGCCTCGGATATCAGAACAAGTCCAGGCACGCGTACTTTGCGTTCCTCTGCGGCTCTTGTTGTTTCGCATTGATAAACGTGTAGACGCCCATGGGGTGAAGAGCCGCGGAGGAGGGCGGAAATGCGCCCACCTCTGCTACCCCGCTTCTTAAGCAAGAAGCGCAGAGAATCCTGCCTGCAGAAAGTGACGATCGGCGGTGAGAGCGTCGGTGATACCACGTTGTTCCATCACTAAGAAGGAAATGCAGTTTTCATAGAGCGGTTCGCTTGGGCGCGCCGTGGATGTAGTGATCGTGGTTTTCCGCAAAGTCTTCCGGCAAGTCCTTGAGCGTGCCCGCCAGCGCCAGCAACTTCTTGCCCACCGGCTCCGCAGGTGCTACATCCGTAATCGGCTCAACACGCACCTGCGCGCCTTCGGGTAACTTTGCCTCTGGCGGCAAAATCACGACACCCTTCGAAACCGTTCCCAGGTACGTCATGGTTTCCTCTGTTGCCTATTCTACCCTAATTGCAGGGTGAGCAGCCGCCTAATGGAAAAGCCGCTTCTCGTTGCCAGCACAGCAAGGTAGCGCGGACCTGCGGTTTAGGTCCGCGGCTTTTGATCCGGAATCGAGGCTTTGATTTTTAAATCCCCGTGCGCCCAAGAGTGGCCAGAAGGGCGCGATCGTTACCAAGCCAAATCGGTCGTACCGAGATGGCAGGCGCCGACGTCACACCGCGATCACCCACGCGCCCGCCCCGCCGGGCACAAGGCCGAAAAGCCGCGGACCTAAACCGCAGGTCCGCGCTACTTGCTTTGATTGTGGTGGGCGTCAAAGCGACGCGATGATGGCGTCGCGTTCCACGCCCTTATGATTCGCGACGGTGCGCAGAATGGCATTCAGAGTTCCGATGCGAAGGTATTGGTGGGCGGGAACGGCGAGGCGCACACTTGGGTTTCCATTCACGAAGTCACCTGAGCGCAAGTTGATGCCGGGCGGCCCGCGTGGGCGAAGCCTCGGAGCCCGCGTCAGACTTCGAGCGGCGTTCGAGGGACTTCCACAATTTGGCGAGAGGACCGACAGCAGCATGGCGGCGGAAGTACGCGAGTTCCTCCTCCGGCGAGAGTCCCTTGATCTCTTCATAGATCTCCGCCTGCGCTTGGCGCTTGAAGGCGATCGAGTCGAAGTCTTTTGCCGGCCTACGTCGCTTCATCAAAGCGTACCTCCTGCGGGGAAACAATCGACAGTAGGCCGAAGCCCGTCTGAAGATTTACTTGATTATAAGCCCGCATTTTGTCAATCCGCACGATATGTTTGAAGTTCCAGGAGACAATGGCATCCGCGCGGGCGACGGTGGCGGCGGCCACGTGGGTCGCATCGTCCGTCGATTGCGGATCGAGAACCCCTTCTGCCAGGTAAGCATTGCGGAGATCAATGACGTCGTTCGTCAAAGCCACGGGCACCACAGCACCGTCGGGCAAAGAGGTCAACAACTCGCGCACCCGAACTGGCGCCCCTGCGAGTTCCCTAACCACAACCTCACTGATCAGAAGCTTGACTCGCCCGGCGCGCACCAAGTCGAAAAAACGCCGCGATTCGGCTGCGAACTCGACGTCAAAGTAACCCCCGAAAACGGACGTGTCGGCGTACACTCGAAGCGGCTTCATTTTCACCTACCTGCCCTTGGTGTCTTCCAAGAGCTTACATCAATTCCGTTGCCGACTGCTTTGAAACCTCGCGGGACAATTCCTTGCCCAATTTCTCTGCGCTATTAGTGTAAATCTGGGCAGCGTGGCTGCGCGGACCTGCGGTTTAGGTCCGCGGCTTTTCACCCGCAATCGAGCCTTGCATTTTCAAATCCGCGTGCGCCCGCGAGTGGCCAAAGACGGGGACAGACGGGACGTTTCACTGGTTTTCCCGAGTCATGCAACATGGACAAAAAAATGGTATATCTTCCCCTGTCCCCGTTTTCCCGTGGACGTATGCGCCACCCGCCCAGCGGTTGAACATTCGCGCGGTCCGGGCTATATGCTTGAGCCACCCGCTTGCCTTTGATACACTGAACTTAGATCGTCGTCAGCCGAGGCCAATTATGCATGTGACCTTTGAAGAAATTGCGGCTCACGCCATGAGACTTCCTCCGAGGGATCGGGTGAAGCTTGCGCAGCGTCTGGTTTTCACCCTCGACCCGGGCGTTGAGGACAACGTGGAAGGACTGTGGCTGGTGGAGGCTGAACGGCGGCTGGAAGAACTCCGCACGGGCGAAGCCAAGGGCATCGACGCTCCAGAGGCCTTCCGAAAAGCGCGTGAAGCTCTCAAAAGGTGAAAACCGAATTCCACCCCGAGGCCTACGAGGAGATGCGGGAGTCAGCCCGGTACTATGAGGAACGATCTCCGGGACTGGGCAAAGACGACTCGACAAATCAAGCGGTTTCCAAAGGCCGGCCCCGTCGTACAGGGGAGCGTTCGGAAAAGGCTCGTCCTCGGCTTTCCTTTCGCCGTTCTATACGAAATAGGGGAAAGCAAGATTTACGTCGCGGCCGTCATGCATCAGCACCGAAGACCGGGGTATTGGAAAGACCGAACAAGGTAGCGCGGACCTGCGGTTTAGGTCCGCGGCTTTTCATCCGGAATCGCGCCTTGCATTTTCAAATCCCCGTCCGCCCACGAGCAAGGTTGTTAGCACCAGCCTAAAAGGGAGCCGAAATCATCAGCCTGAGGGGAGCCAGGTCTTGAGAGCCTCATCGGCGGGGACGCGGTAAAAACTCTATAGGAGTTTCTAAGTGCGAGTCGGATTCGATTTAATTTAGGCTTTTGTCGGCACGACTGGGTCTGCCATGCCCGCCCTAGTGCTTAGTTGCATAAGTAAGCGTAATATGGTAGACTTGCCGCCATGGTTAAACACGCGGCCAGTCTCGACCTAACCCAACAAGAGAAAAACAGCTTGGAGCAATGGATCCACGCCGGGACCACGGAACAGCGCCTGGTGGAGCGCGCGCGCATCATCCTGATGGCCGACCAAGGCTTGACGACGGAGCAGATCGCACGCGATTTGGACACGCGCTTGGCGCGGGTTTCCAAGTGGCGGCAGCGGTTTTTGCGCCTGCGCCTCGACGGCCTGCAGGACCGACCTCGGTCCGGCAAGCCGGCGCGCTACGACCGGAGCACCGAACGACGGATTCTGGAGCAGTTGGATCAGCCTCCTCCCCCAGGCCAGGCAACCTGGACAGGCGGGGCGCTGGCCAACGTGCTGGGGATCAGCGATGATCAGGTGTGGCGGGTTTTGCGGAGCTACGGCATCTCGCTGCAGCGCCGCCGCAGTTGGTGCATTAGCACCGACCCGGAGTTTGCGGCCAAGGCCGCCGACGTGATCGGGCTTTACCTGAACCCGCCGGAAAATGCCCTGGTGCTGGCGGTGGATGAGAAGCCGTCGATTCAGGCCTTGGAACGTGCGCAGGGCTGGATTCGCCTGCCGGATGGAAAGGCGCTGACCGGCTTCAGCCATTGCTACACGCGACACGGAACGACAACGCTGTTCGCCGCCCTCAACGTGCTGACCGGCGAAGTCAAAACCGGGCACTATGGGAGGCGTCGCCGCCGCGAGTTCCTGCACTTCATGAATGAAGTGGTGGCGTTGCACCCGGACCGCGAAATTCACGTCATCTTGGACAATCTGAACACGCATAAGCCCAAACAGGACCGCTGGTTAAAGAAGCATCCGCAAGTCCATTTTCATTACACCCCGACCTATTCCTCCTGGCTGAACCAGGTCGAATGTTGGTTCAGCATTCTGAGCCGGAAGGCGTTGCGGGGTGCGAGTTTTACTTCGCCAGAGCAAGTCCGGCAAGCCATCGACGAGTTTGTGGCGGCGCATAATCGGCAAGCTGCCCCCTTTGAGTGGAAGAAGGCGACGGTACACCCTACCGCTCGCAAACATCATTACGCTGATTTATGCAACTAAGCACTAGGGCGCCCAACCGACAAAGTCATCACTCGTGCCTCAGCGCCACCATGGGATCGACGCGCATAGCGCGTCTCGCCGGGAGATAAGAAGCCAGCGACGCGACAGCCGTCATCAAACTAACCGCGAACAGGATAGTCATCGGGTCATACGGCACGAGTCCGTAGAGCTGGCTACGTATCAGGCGCGCTACTCCAATAGCGGCAGGGATGCCTACCACAAGACCTGCCAAAACCATCAGCGACGCTTGGCGCAGAATCATTGCGGCGATCTGGACGCGTCCCGCACCAAGCGCTATGCGAATGCCAATCTCGTTTGTCTTGCGACTCACCTTATAGGCCAGCAGGCCGTAAAGGCCGACACAAGCCAACAACACCGCCAGTATCCCGAACAAGCTAGCTAGAGACGCAATCAGCCGCTCCTGCAGCAAGGAATCGTCCATCTGATCGTTGAGCGTCCTCATGCCACTAAGCGGTAGTCGGCCATCCACTTGGGCAATGACGCGAAGCACTGTGGGAGCGGCTGCCGCAGCATCGCTCGCGGTTCGAATTTCGAAGGTTACTCCACCGGGTACCTCGGTTTGTTCGAGTGGTACGCAGAACATCGGCGGAACCGGAGCGCGGAGATCTTGGTCTTTTGTATCGGCCACCACGCCGATAATGGAGTACCAGCTTTTGTCGCCCATCCACTGGGCTATGCTGATGCGTCGTCCTATCGGACTCGTGTCGCCGTAGATATCCTGCGCCATGCGCTTATTGATGATCGCCACCTTGGGTGCCCCCGCACTATCCTCCGTTGTGAACTCCCGCCCTTGCAGGACGGGTGTTCCGAGGACCGTGAAATAGTGGGGACCCACGACACCCAGCTCAACTCGGATAGGCGTGCTGCCAGAAGCTGGTTCATAGCCCTCAATCGTAGGCGTGGCCATGAGCGGCCAACCGGAAAGCGGCGCAGCCATGGAAAAGCTCGTTCCCCGTATTCCCGGGATCGCGTCAATCTGATCGGTCAGCCTCTGGTATAACGCATTCGTCTGCGCCACCGTATACCCAAGCATCCGTGGGTTGACAGGGAACAGCAAAACATTCTCGGTGCGATAGCCGGGATAGAAGTTTTCTAGATTCTCTAAGCTGCGGACAAGCAGGCCCGCCCCCACTATCAACACCAGGGATGCTGCGACCTGTAATGCGATCAGTGCTTCGGTGCTGTGAGAACGCCCGGTGGTTCTGCCCGCACCGTGAAAGTACGGCACCAGGCCTGAAGGCATGTCCGACAGCAGGAGCTGCCAGGCCGGAATCAGGCCGAAGAGAATCGCCGTCACAACGGAAATCAGTAAAGTAAATCCCAGCACCCTGAGATCGGGCCGCACCGCCAACACAATTGGTGATCCCGTATGCCTCATCAGCGTCATGAGCGATCCGCAGGCCCAGAATGCCAGAACGATTCCGACGAGGCCTCCCGCCAATGCCAGCAAAACGCTTTCGGTGATAAGCTGCTGCACCAGTCGCAGCCTTCGCGCTCCGAATACCAGCCTTGCGCCCATTTCGTGTCGTCGAGATTGGGCTTTCACCAGCAGCAGCGTCGCCACATTCGCACTTGCGATTAGCAACAGCAGTCCGACGGCCGCCATCAGAATCCACAGGGGTTTTGAAAATCGCTCGCGAAGATCGGCGAGCCCCTGCCCCCCTGCTGCGAGCTGCACTTTTGCATGGCGTTGCATCTCGCGGGACTCGGGTGAGTCGAGCGGCGTTCCCGCCAAACCCGATGCCATGTCGTCCATTGCCTTCCGAAATGTCGGCTCCATGCGGGCCTGCGCAATTGTGAGCGTGGCCCCCGGTCGCAGTCGTCCCATGATGACAAAAGCGCGGCGAAGCGTGCTCGTCAACACATTGTAGCGGGTGTCCGTCATGGCATATCCAGGGCGAAGCGGCGCAATCATCTTCAACGGGACAAACACGTCGATGGGGTTGCCGGGCTGCAGACCAAAAAACTCCGGCGGTGTGACGCCGATGACGGTGAATGGATAGCCATTCAGAAGTATATTCGTGCCCACCACCTTAGGATTACCTGCCAGGCGCTCGCGCCAATATTTGTAACTGACGACGGCCACGGCATTCCCGCCGGCCACTTGGTCGTCCATCGAATCGATAGTCCGCCCGAGGATGGCTGACACCCCAAGAGTCGAAAAGTAGTTTCCAGATACTACCTGTCCATCGGCGATCTGGCCATGCCCGTTAACATCAACATCCAAATCCTTCACGTCGGCGAAGGCGACAATCGAAGAAAAATCCTGAGTCTCGTGCTGAAAGAGTTGGAACGCCGGGTAAGAAAAAGAATCATTTTTGCCGAGCGGGTGGATTTCGAAGAACTGCACTAGCTCCTGCGGATTCCTTACGGGCAGCATTCTCAATAGAGCCGCATTGATCAGGCTAAACACGGCAGTATTCGCCCCAATGCCAAGCGCCAACGTAAGCACCGCGACCACCGTGAAGCCAGTGCTGCGGCCCAACTGACGCAGGCCGAAGCGAACGTCCTGCCAGACCGACTCAACAAAAGTCCATCCCCACATTTCCCTGCAAGTGTCTTGTACCGAGGTCACGTTTCCGAAGCGCCGCAGCGCGGCATAGTGAGCTTCATCGGGCGGCATGCCGGAATTGAGATTCTCCTGCTCTTCCATTTCGAGATGAGAGCGGATCTCCTCGGCGAGATCGGCTTCCAGCTTCTGCCGGCGAAACGGGGCGCCGATTCTGGCGAGCAGTTGGCGCAAGCTCATTCTAAGTCCTTAGTCCCCGGTTTTCAGTCATCAGCCCTTACCCCAATTCCACGCTTTCACCACCCAAACTTTGTTCTTCGGGCAATCGACAATCAATCGAAAATGGCTCATTTCGGTCTCTGGACTGTTGCTTGGTCATAGTAGTATCCAATCTACCGAATTATTAGGTAGACTGTCTACCAAAGAAAACAGTGGGCTCGTGACCCGCTCACACCTTCTCGCTATGTTTCCCTTGCCTGGTCGGATGGTTTCGGAAGAAAATCCGGACAGCGCCAATATCTCACGCTCACCCCTAAAGCGCGAGAGACGCCCGGCACGGCACTGAGCGGCCCACGGCTGAGCCGAGATATAGGCCCCTTCGAGTGCGCCCGGCTATCAGTCAAGCAGCCTCCGCCGTCCGCTGGATCTCTTTGCTCTTCACGGTGGCCTTTCTGGCTGACGGCGCCGGAGGGTAACTGTTTGCGTTGAAATTTGACCGGGACTTGCCGAAGCCAGAGCGTCGGGGAACTTCCCCCGATTTCCCCGCAGAGGGTTTGGTGTGCCCGAAGGCGATGTTTTCTACGTAGTGGTTCCCTCCAAACCGGCGGAACTGCCTCCCTTTCGAGCTGGTGCTAAAACAAGGTAGCGCGGACCTGCGGTTTAGGTCCGCGGCTTTTCATCCGGAATCGAGCCTTTCATTTTCGAATCTGCGTGCGCCCAAGAGTGGCCAGGAGAGCGCGATCGTTACCAAGCCAAATCGGTCGTGCCGAAGCGGCAGGCGCCGACGTCACACCGCGATCATCCACGCTCCCGCCCGCCGGGCACAAGGCCGAAAAGCCGCGGACCTATAGAGCAGGTCCGCGCTACTTACTCGGTTCGCATCGATACGCCAGCCCACCGAAAGCTCACCCCGGATTGCCGGCGCGCGGGGCGAGCGAGCCGCAGAAGCCCTTAAGAAAGGCTGCAATGGAGACGATTGGATGTACAATCTGGGGCGGCCAGGAGTCGGGATACAGAGGGGTGTCATCGTAGTGTTTCCAAAAAAACCAGCAAGGGGTGACGATCATGTGCAGCTTTAAACGGCTTTATTGCTCAGCAGTTCTAAGTCTGTTCTTGGTAGTGGCCGGTTCGTCTATTCTGCCTGCCCAAACCGCGCTAACGACCCTTCAGGGTAACCAGGGCGGAATGATTATCTATGGACTGGTAGATGGGGCCACTACCCCGGCCATGGCCATGGCCCGCATTCTGCGCAACGTGCAGAACGGCTGTGGCGAAAAGCCGCAAGTGGGAAAAGTCTTCCGGGTGCGGGACAGCAATTCGGACGCGGTGTTCTTTACCGTAACCAACCATGCGGGCGGCAACGTGCCGGTGGCGGGCATGCTGATCGCTTCTCAGACAGGTCCCCAGGCGGTGGAAGCAGCCTTGGTGAGCGATGCGGCGGCGCGTTTTAGCTCGACCATGAATCCCCTGCTCAGCCAGTTGTTCGGTGTGTGGCACCCGGTCGGGGTGGGGCAAGCTTCCGGCCCGGCCCCGGGTGCAGGTTCAGGTCTGGCAGGGAGGCTGCACGCGGTAACCGCTCCCGACAACTCGGTAAGTATCGGCGTCCCGGATGGGTGGGCGGTGGACCCGTCGAGCGGCCATGGAACGATCATCGCCAAAGGTCCACAGGGAGAAGTGGTTGCCTTCGGCATGATGAGAAACGCCGTGGACTCCTCGAGCCAGTGGCAGCAGAACTTCTGGCGAATGGGCGGCAAACCTATACCGGGAACAATCCTCTATCCCTATCATGGGAATCTCGCGAGGGAATTCCCGAACCTGGTACAGGCGTGGCGACGCGCCGGCGGACTGGGTCCGGCAAAGCTTCAGGTGGAAAAAATCGACCAGTTGCCGCCACCCCAGGGGTCGCCCCAGGGCGAGGAGTGCGTCAATGTGAAGGGGCAGTTGGATCCCGACGGCAACGGTATGCGGTCATGGACCGAAATGATGTGCGCGACCTTGCCGGCCAACGAGTGGAGGGGCTACATGGTTATCCGCCACCAGTCGCTCTTCCCTAATTCCCTCGCCGATCGGCAAAAACCCACGGTGCAGGCCATGGTTCCCACCTTGAATGTGAATGCGGACGTGATGAATCAGCAAAATGCGCAGCTCCTGCGGCAAAAGCAGGCCGATGACGCGGCCATCAGGGCCCAAACCCAACAAGCCATCAATAACATTCACGCCATCGGCGCGCAAGCGACGGCGCGCTACAATGCCACCCAAGCCGCCAATGACGCCCAACATGCCCAATACTGGGCCCAGCAAAACGCCAATGCGAGGACTAATCAAGGCTTTCACAACTACATCCTCGATCAGACCGTCGTGCAGGATAACAACATGTATGGCAACGGCACGATCGGCCACGGCACGGTGTGGAACTCCGAGGCCGACGCGCTGGTGAAAGCCAATCCCAATCGCTTCGAGTACGTGAACGTCCCG
>Ga0326728_10000557_pt1 | contig 145908 bp, 144 predicted proteins | sample MB3enrmetagenome_FD_207602 | JGI IMG/M metagenome (GOLD analysis project Ga0326728, IMG submission 207602) | Lab enriched peat soil microbial communities from McLean, Ithaca, NY, United States - MB31MN | ecosystem: Environmental > Terrestrial > Soil > Wetlands > Peat | place: USA: New York... | reverse complement strand
ACTATTTCCAGTCCCACCGGCCGGCGATGACAGGATCGTCCGGTCACCGGGGTCCTGACCTGACAAATGCCACCGTGCAGCAACAGATCCTTACAAACCTCCAGCAGAAGGGCGTTGACACCAGCGGTCTCCAGACCGCCTTCCAGAACGGTGATACAGTAGCAGCAAAAACCTGGATGCAGAACTATTTCCAGTCCCACCGGCCGGCGATGACAGGATCGTCCGGTCACCGGGGTCCTGACCTGACAAATGCCACCGTGCAGCAACAGATCCTTACAAACCTCCAGCAGAAGGGCGTTGACACCAGCGGCCTCCAGACCGCCTTCCAGAACGGCAACACGACTGCCGCAATGGAGTGGCTTCACCGCCAGTCCGGGATCCACGCGTTCAGGATGAATGCCCGGCACCATGCAAATGCAACCCAGACAGTAGCCACGCAGACTCCCTGAGTGCTCCCAAAAACCCCCACTCATTTTTTTTATTTTCCTCACGCGCAAGAAGGGTCTGACCGGCGTATGTGCGAGGAAAAAGGTCTGGCATGTGAGTATACTTTATATAACAATAAGTAAAAATTTGTTAACATAATTGTGTTCATCCAGCAAGGATATAACTGGAGCAAGATCGAAAGAATTGCAAGAGATGCAAAACAACGGAAGGTAACGGAGAAGATATGAGAATTATCACAGTCGTGCTCGGCATTGTTCTGATATTCCTGATGGCCGGTGCGGTGAGCGCTGCCGGTTCCACATCAGGGTCAACCGGTTCGTCCACCTCAACAGGTTCAAGTACGAGCGCCTCGACCACGCTCTCGGGAGCGGCTCTCACGGCACAGATCCAGGTAACATCGACCACGGTCGATCCACAGGTGTTCTACCCGGGGGAACAGGGAACCATCACGGTCCAGCTCACCAACAGCGGGACGCAGTCCGTGACGCTCGAAAGCGCAGATATCATTGACAATACCGGCGGGATCACGGTCGCCAACGAACAGAAAAACCCGTACAAGACGTACATCTACCTCGGGCCGGGAGGCGTGATGACCTATAACTTCCTGGTCACCGCGATCGGCACAGACGGTACCTACTACCCGACGTTCACGTCACCAACAGACCAGGGCTCAAGTGTCCGGTTTCCCATAGAGGTGCAGATAGATTCGACGGACATCAGGGCCGCTATTGACAAGCAACCCACCAACTTTGTCCTCAGTTCCACGGACGACGTCAACCTGAGCATCATCAATCCCCGGCAGGGTGCTATCAGTAACGTCATCATAACCCCGCAAGGCTCCGGATTTACCATTCAGCCGGAGATCGCCTTCTTAACAACCGTCGCGGGCGGGAGCGCGGTCGATACGACGTTTGCCATCACGCCATCGCAGGAGAACAGCAGCGTCACATTCAATATCACGTATTACAACGGCGCGCTGAACCAGCGTGCAACTTCCGTCGTCCTCCCGCTCAATCTCGGCCAGATCACGACCGGGGCAAACCCGGTCATCAACGATATTGCGATTGTCAACAATGGGGGTTCCTACGAATTGACGGGTGATGTGACCAACGACGGGCTTTCCGATGCTACCGGCCTGATCGTATACCCCGGATCGACCGTCCAGCCGGTGGAGCCGTACTCGAGCTTTCCGGTCGGTTCACTGGCCTCGGATGACTTCTCGAGTTTCACGCTCACCTTCACCGCATCCGATCTCTCCGCAGTACCGATCGTGATCCAGTGGAAGGATAGCAATGGCAACACCCAGAGTACGGTACAGAACCTCGATCTCCGGTCCCTTGTTACGGGCACCTCCGGCTCGCGCTCCACGAGTTCCGGAAGTTCCGGAACCACAGGCACGGCCACCGGCGGTTCAGCAGTAACAAGGACTGCTGCCGGAGGCGGGTATGGCGGTCCCGGTGGAGGCGGAGGTTTCGGTGGCATCTTTGGCGGCGGCAGGGGCGGGGGCCTCAGTGCATTCTACCCGTTGATCGCCGGGGCCATCGTTGTCATTGCGGGTATTGTCCTGTACAAGAAACGGAAATGGATCACGTCACGGCTGAAGAAACCCAAGCAATAACGGACCGGCTATGAGCGAAATCCCCCTCATCCGGCTTGACGACGTCTCGAAAGTGTACCACCTGGAGAGTGGCGACTATACCGCGCTCGACCACGTCTCGCTCGACATCGTGGAAAACGAGTTTGTCGCGATCATGGGACCCTCGGGTTCAGGGAAGTCCACCATGATGAACCAGCTGGGAATCCTTGACGTCCCCTCTACAGGAAAACTGTTGATGGACGGCAGGGACGTGGCCACCCTCTCCAGTCTCGAGCGCACCCACATGCGGCGCGATATGATCGGGTACATCTTCCAGAAATTTTACCTGATCCCGCTCCTGACCGCCTACGAGAACGTGGAGTACCCGCTCATCCTCAAGTACAAGCACCGGGACACGTCCGGCAGGGCAACGGCCATGCTCGAAGCGGTGGGGCTCGACAAGGCGATGAGCGCCCACCGGCCCACCCAGCTCTCCGGCGGGCAGCAGCAGCGGGTCGCGATCGCACGGGCGCTCGTCAACGACCCGAAGATCCTCCTCTGCGACGAGCCGACCGGCAACCTCGACAGCAAGACCGGCCTCCAGATCATGCAGATCCTAGTCGACCTTCACAAAAACGGAAAGACGGTCATCATCGTCACCCATGACCCGAGGATCGGGGATTACGCTCACCGTATCATAAAGCTGGCTGATGGGAGAGTCGTTGAGTCATGATGGATATCTTCTTCGACCTCTCGCTGCGCAGTGTCCGGCTGAACTTCCTCCGGTCGCTGCTGGCATCGATCGGGATCGTGATCGGCGTCGTCGCCATCTCCTCGATGGGGATGCTCGGGACCAATATGCAGCTCTCGGTCTCAAGCCAGCTCGCCTCCGGTGTCAATACGGTCATCCTCACATCTGACGTGGTGAAGCTCAGTTCGACAAACCCGAGCGCCACGTCCAACAACGGCATCGATGAGAGCACGCTCAACGATATCAAGTCTGCCTCCGGGCAGAACCAGGTCATCCCCATACATCGCACCAGTGACCAGTTCACGGTCGGTACCACGAACGGGCGCGGTTCGATCTATGGGCTGGACCCCAACGACATCCCCAAGTTCCTCAACGTGAGCGAGGGGAAGAACCTGCAGGGAGGGAATGATGCCCTTGTGGGGGCGACCATTGCAAGCAATTTCAATATCGTTCCCGGGAGCAGCATCAAGATCGGGCAGAACTGCGTCACGATCGTCCGCCCGGTCGTCCGGGTCACCGGTATCCTTGCGGCGCGTGGCATCACGTCCGACAACGTGAATGCGGATAACGCGATTATTGTCTCCGATGAGTGGTATACGGATCATTTCGATGATAAAAACGTGTACGACCAGGTCAACGTGGTCCTGCAGGATATCAGTACCATCAACCAGACGGAAGATTTCATCAACGCGAAGGTCAACCGGAATTCGGACGTCGTCCGGGTCTCCGACGCCAGTTCCCGGCTCTCTACCATCACGAATACGCTGGGCACCATCACGACGTTCATCATGGCAATCGGCGGCATCTCCCTCGTCGTCGCCGCGGTGAGCATCTTCAATGTCATGATGATGTCGGTAAAAGAGCGCGTCCAGGAGATCGGCATCCTCCTCTCCATCGGGACGGAGAAAGGCGAGGTGCGCCGGATGTTCCTGTACGAAGCGATCATCCTTGGCCTGATCGGCGCCGGTTTTGGGGGGCTCATGAGTTTCATCATCGGGTATTCCGTGGTGAATGCGATGATCGGCAGTACCGCGTATTTCTTCACGCCGGCCAGCCTGATCTTTATTCCGTACGGTATGATCATCGGCGTGGTCGTCTGCGTCGTGTCCGGACTGTACCCCGCGTGGATGGCCTCGAACATGGACCCGATCGACGCCCTGCGGAGCGAGTGACCCTCCCCGGGCCCTCTTTTTATGCCGGTCTTCCGGATGCAGCCTCCCAGTAAAGGAGGGGCCCTGGGCACGGGATGATCGGTGCTGATTAATAGAAAGCACCCGTAATGTGAAATATACACGAACCCGGAGAACGTTGTCACGATGATCTCGGTTCTCTTTATCGATGACGAGCCGTCGCTTCTGGACGTAATGAAGCTCTTTTTTGAGCGGGAGGGGGAATTTGCCGTCGAGACCGCGGGAGGAGCGGCAGAAGCGCTCGAAAAACTCCGCGCCGCGCCATACGACGCCGTGGTTGCCGATTTCCAGATGCCCGGCATGGACGGGCTCGGGCTGCTCAGGGCCATCCGCGCCTCCGGCAGCACCGTACCGTTTATCCTGTTCACCGGGAAGGGCAGCGAGGAGATCGCCGGCGATGCCCTGAACAGCGGCGCTGACGGTTACCTCCGGAAAGGCGGCGACCCCCGGTCGCAGTTTGCCGGGCTCCGGGAGAGGATCGTCCAAGCGGTGGGGCTGGGGCGCAGGAAGGCAGAAGAGACACTCAAAGAGCGCGAGGAGACGTGCCGGGCCCTCATGGAATCCGCGCCGGATATGATCATTATCACGGATCCAGACGGGACGATCCGGTATGCCAATACCCCTGCCGCAAAGATGTTCGGGCTCTCTCCTGCCGGGATAGTCGGGAAAACGCAGGATGACCTCTTTTCACCGCTGACCGTGCAGCGGCATAAGGACGGTATCACGGAGATCGAAAGGACCGGCGCCCCACACCGGTTCGAGGAGTTCCTGTCGACGCCGGCGGGGGATTTCTGGATCAGCGTGTCGAGCGTCCCGCTCCGTGACAGCCGCGGGACACTCACCGGCATCATGGGGATCGCCCGGGACATCACCGGATACAAACAGATGCAGGACGCTCTCGAGCTGGTGAACCGGAAGCTGACGATACTCTCCTCCGCCACCCGCCACGATATCAACAACAAACTCACCGTCCTCACCGGTTACCTGCAGCTGATGATGGCAGATGTGAAAGACGAAAAACTCCGGAGTTATTTCAGGATCCAGGAAAATGCCATCGAAGCGATCGTCAATATCCTGAAGTTCACGAAAGAGTACGAGAAACTCGGTGTGCAGGCCCCCCAGTGGCAGGACGTCAGCAAGGCAGTAAGGAGGGCGGTCGCCGAGATGGAGATCGCTCCCGTGACCCTCACGGACACGACGGAGGGGCTGGAGGTCTACGCGGACCCGATGCTCGAACGGGTATTCTACAACCTCACGGACAATGCGATCCGCCATGGAGAGACCATCACCGTCATCCGGATCCGGTATGAAGAGCGCGGTGCGGACTGCCTTCTCATCTTCGAGGATAACGGCGTGGGCGTGCCCCGGAATGACAAGCAGTACCTCTTCAACCGCGGGTGGGGCAAGAACACCGGCCTCGGCCTCTTTCTCAGCCGGGAGATCCTCGCCATGACCGGCCTGGAGATCCACGAGACCGGCGAGGAGGGGAAGGGCGCCCGGTTCGAGATCCGGGTGCCGGCCGGGAAGTGGAGAGTGGCGGGAGCTACCGGGACATGACTGGTTCTTGTATCCCTGCGTTCCGGGCCGGACACCGATGATCGTCCCGGTCCCGGTGCAAATCTGACGATCGATGAATTCAAACGCCGGGCTCGTTTTTGTTTCCGGGGGGGTTGCCGGATTAATCTTATCTGGTCGCGGGATTATCACTCCATGGCAAGGACCATAGATGGATAAACTGATTGGCCTCGTAATTGTTGTAATAATCGGAGTTGTATTGATTGCAACTGGCGCATCAATGCTCGCTAAAAACCTGGATGCCGGTATTGGTCTTATCGCAGCAGGATTGCTGGAAATGGGCTTTGGATTCAGAATCATACCCTGATTTCAGCAACGATACCGGCGCGATTGTTGTGTCACCACTTTTTACTTAAGGGGATATACACAGGAGATCGGGAGGTCTGCAGAGGCCCGTGGGCAACCAGACTACCATGTGGTGACAATAAAATCCCAAGACAGATAAGTATTTATTATAGTTGGTAGAAGCATCATGCGGGGGATGCTTTACGTCTGCTGATGATCTAGAGGGCCCCCCCCACTGCAGATAATATCGTTTTACGACCTATAATGATTCCGTAATTTTGTGCACCTTCATCTCTCTCCGCACATTCGCCTGAGACCGTCCGGTCAGATTGCCAGCCGCCCCCCCATTTCAATCTCAATTCCCTTATCTGTGCCCTGCCCCACAATTGCATTGATGGTACGGTTTCGATCCGGTCTTTGACCTTTGTGACGCTCGTATCCGTTCAATTCCTTCATGCCGGAGATGCCGGGATCGACCGGTACCGGCAATGGTGAGAGGAATAGGAAATATCTAAATATGATTACTAGGAAAGATTCTTCCTAGCACTCAGTGAGCTACCGGTAAGATCGTGATTGATCTTCAGGGAGCCAGGAAAAACGGCGTGCTCAATGAGTTGAAAAGGTGACCTGATGGCGCAAAAGAGCACAACCAGTACAAAGAGCCGCGTGACAAAAGAGCAGATCAGCACAGTCAACTCCCTCATCAAAAAGAGGGGTCTCCAGATCGTTGACCTGAAATTCAACGACCTTCCCGGGCTCTGGCAGCATTTTTCGATCCCGGCCACGGAACTGAACGGTTCGACCAGTCCTGATTCAGGGATCTGGGCCGAAGGGATCGGGTTTGACGGATCGTCCATCCGCGGGTTCCAGAAGATCCAGGAGTCCGACATGCTCCTGTTCCTGGACACGGCGACGGCAGTCGTCGACCCGATCTGCGAAGTCCCGACGCTCAGTATCATCTGTGACGTGTATGATCCGGTGACCAAGACCGCGTATACCCGGGACCCGCGGTACATCGCCCAGAAGGCGGAGGAATATCTCAGAACGACCGGGATCGCCGAGACCAGTTTCTGGGGGCCCGAGTACGAGTTCTTCCTCTTCAACGACGTGAGGTTCTCCCAGAGCGTCAACCAAGGGTTCTATGCGGTCGACTCGGTGGAAGGCAGCTGGAACTCCGGCCGGGACGAGAAACCGAACCTCGGGTACAAGCCCCGGTACAAGGAGGGGTACTTCCCGGTGCCGCCCCACGACTCGCTCCAGGATATCCGCAGCAGGATGATCAACAGGATGATCGAGACCGGGATACCCGTTGAGGTGCACCACCATGAAGTGGCGACCGCCGGCCAGAACGAGATCGACATGCGGTACAGCTCGCTGGTGACGATGGCGGACTACTGCATGATGTACAAATACATCGTCAAGAACATGGCCCGCCAGTTCGGCATGGTGGCGACCTTCATGCCCAAGCCGCTCTTTGGCGACAACGGCTCGGGCATGCACACCCACCAGTCGCTCTGGAAGGGCGGCAAAAACCTCTTCTTCGACGCGAAGGGCTACGGCATGATCAGCACGCTCGCAAAGTACTATATCGGCGGCCTGCTCGAACATGCAAACGCGCTCATGGCATTCTGCGCCCCGACCACCAACTCGTACAAGCGGCTCGTGCCGGGCTACGAGGCCCCGGTCAACCTTGTCTACTCGATGAGGAACCGGTCTGCCGCGGTCAGGATCCCGATGTATACCGAGAACCCCAAGTCAAAGAGGGTCGAGTTCCGCCCGCCGGACCCGATGTGCAACCCGTACCTGTCCTTCTCCGCGATGCTCATGGCAGGCATCGACGGCATCAAGAAGAAGATGGATCCCGGCGAGGGGTTCGAAGGCAACACCTATGAACTGGACAGCAGGGAGGCAAAGAAGATCCCGACGGTGCCCGGCTCGCTCGAGCAGGCGATCGACGCGCTGGAAGCCGACCACAAGTTCCTCCTCCAGGGCGGTGTCTTCACGCAGGACGTCATCGATGTCTGGATCGACTACAAGCGTGCGGAGATGGACGGTGTCCGGCTCCGGCCCCACCCGTGGGAGTTCCACCTCTATTTCGACATGTAACCATCCACCACCCCATCCCTTTTTTGAATGCACTTTTGACAGCATGAGCACGAAACCGATAGTATTGTACCGGATCTTTCCTGTCTATGCAACCACCAGCAATCCATAAAGACTAGACATGAAATTCTGGATAATTTTTGTTCCACATGGAACAGAATTGTGCCATGAAGACAGATTATACATGAAAAATCGGTGATATCATCACCGGTCTTTCCCCGGATTTCCATACCTATCAAATCCGGAAAAATGTGACAGGGGATTGCTCCCCTGCCCGTTTGTTCTTTTAGTACCCGGCCATGTGGTCGAGTATCCGGTCCCATATGACGAGGAGTCCCGGGATGATGATATAGGCGAGCACCCCTGCACCCAAGAATGCTAAGGTGATCTGCACTTCTGTTTCCATCACGATCACACCTGATTACGCCAAGGGCGCCATGGTGTCTGCCCAGGTCTCGACCTTCACGAGGATCGCCTCGTCCGAGTAGGACTGGACTGCCACCCGTTTGCGGTTGAAGACCACGTTGTAGAACTCGCCATTGGGGTCCCGGCACTTCAGCGTTGTGACAAACGCGTCGTTCTTCTGGACGTGCAGCGGGTTTCCCCCGTGGGCGGTGGCCAGCAGGCCTCCCGAGTTAAGCGCCGCGATGCCGGCCGTGTAGCCTTCCACCGTGTCGAACTGGTGGACGCCATTGCCCCGGTTTCCGGTGGCCGGGTTCTCGTAGGTGAACCGGGTCGTGTAGTGCTCCCGGGTCTTCTCAACCCCCGGATGATTTACCCCGCCGCTCATGTAGTCCACGCACCCGAAGGGGTTCGTGGCGATGACCGACTGTACGATACTCTCGAACGTGGCGACGTCCGATATCGGGACCGCGAGGTCGCGGACCGCGTTCTTTGACTGGCTGCTTTGTCTGAAATCTGCCATGTTTTTCTCACTTCCTTTTTGTTTTCTTTTCTTCTGATGTCCGGAGTGGTCTTTTGAAGGTCGAAGTTCGGCTCATGCCTTCCTTCTCCTTGTCGAGGTTTTAACAACCTCTCCAACCACAAGGACGAGAAGATCCGCACCGCGGATCTTCGCTGTCGCGGAGGCCCCGTTGACATATCCCTATAAGCGATGGCGGGTATTGGGCGTGGCTGAATAAACTCTGAAATACCAGAACAGACGGCGTTATGTTTTTAGATTAAAAATTAGGGCATGATTTTTGCGAGGATGATTTAGGCAAAATGGGATTTTGGAGAGATGATGATCTTGTGAAGCGCAGGGAAGTTTTCGAATGTATGGCAGAAACCAGAAGGGGTTAATGCAGATGCAAAAACAGAAGAGTAATTACATGATATAGAAATCAATTGAATAAATTTAAAGTGAGATAGAATAAGTTGCCTTGGGTGAAATCATGGATGTATCTAAGAAGGGAGTACTCAGTTCATGCAAACCCCGAAAAGAGGTTTTAGAGGGGGAATTAAATGATGCGATGTTTGCCGCTGAGTTCCGTTATTTGATTAACGGAACTGCACAACCGGTTTATAAAGATCCGAAACTTTTTTTTCAGAATACAGAACCGACAGATAATCTAAAGGATATTTGCCACTTTATCTTTCGCTCCTTAAACGATAAAAAAGAGGGGGGCCAACTCATCCGTTTAAGTACTGGTTACGGAGGAGGCAAATCGCATACTCTGATGGCCTTATGGCATTTGGCTCACAAGGTTTCCGACCCTAAATTTAAAAATGAACTACTCCCTGCCTCTAATTATCCTAAAAGAGTCAAAGTTATAGCCATTGATGCAGCTGATGCCGGAATTCCGATATTTACAACTCATGATAAGATAAAAATCCACAGTTTACAAGGGGAAATATTTTGGCAGCTTGGAGGTTCAGCTGGATTAAAAAATCTGGGACCCGCCGATAATCATGAATCTTGTCCGGATGAGCGATTGCTCTCGGAGAATCTTGGTACAGGCCCTTTGTTAATCCTGCTTGATGAATTAGTCATCTATATGGCCTCATTATCGACCACAGGTCAGGGAAATTTCCTCAATTTTATCGGTAAACTAATATCAGCTGTAAAGATGAGGCCAGAGACGGTTCTTGTTATTACCGATCCTGGTAGCCAGCACGCCTATGCAAATGTCACTCAGATATTAAGTGGGAAGATTGGATCAGCAGCATTAAGTTTGGATGATATTTTTGGAAGAAAAATGAGTGATTACGATCCAATTGGAAAATCCGCTGCCAAAGTTATTGCGAGAAGATTATTCGAAAAAATCGATCGGGGAGCTGCGAAAACAGCTGCTGAACAATATCATAATTTATATGCTCGTATAATGGAACAAAATTCAAAATTGTTACCAGAAAATGTCGTTAGTGAGGATATCAAAAAGAATATTGAAGAATGCTATCCGTTCCATCCAAGGCTCATTGAAACTGCCAAAGAGAGACTGGGACCATTGCCGGAATTCCAGAGAAGCCGGGGTGTTCTTCGGTTATTTGCAAGAATTGTTCGTGATATATGGGATCAAAAGGTTGATCTGGATCTCATAACTGCCGGGGATATCAACTGGGGGAGTGACCGAATCCGGTCAGATCTTCTTCAGAGGTTACGCCGTGAACAGTTCGCGGCGGCAGTTGATGCAGTGAAAATAAGGACTGCCAGAGAACTCGGTCGACTTATAAAATCTCTAAGACCCGATATCGAATTAACAGATTTGCAAAATGACTCGCGATTTATTTCTGAAGGTGCTTTGACCCCCAAAATAAATGATGCACTTCAACGTCTTGGAAATCAATTTGTATTGACTGAATATTTGAAATGGGAAATCAAGGAATTTGTAGGATCTTTAACTCCTAATGAGATCCGCTCCCGTCAGTCTGGGAGCAGTCTTGATGCAGCACTCAATGATTATCGATGGAAAATTCAGGATAATGCAGTGGATGTTTTGAAATAATTATTTTTGAGGGAGGTATTATTCATGGGCCATGATCAAAAACCTTACATGTCGGTAAATGATCTTGCAAAAGCGGTGGATGATGGAGATTACGTTATTCCGTATTTCCAAAGGGGGTATGAATGGAATCCCTCAATGATATCCGATCTTTTTGAATCCATCCTGCAGGATTATTTTGCTGGTATGCTGCTATTCTGGGAACTAAGAAATGAATTTGTCGAAGGGCAGAAATGGGATCCTCTATGGGGTGCTGCAGAAACTGGTAAACCGAAGTATGCAATTCTCGATGGCCAACAGAGAATTTCTTCTTTATATTACGCTTTAAAAGGCCCGGAGATCAATCTCCCCGGAAGAAAATCCTATTTTAATTTTTTTATCAATCTGAAGAATTATTTCGCTGAAGACTATGATTCGTCCATAACATATGGCTATAGTACAAATTACGATTCAATAATAGAACTCAAGAATGAAAAAAATGAATTTATAGCCGATTCTATACTGCCTCTCCGTCTGGTTGCTGATGAAACATTCTTTGGAACAAAAGAATCATATTCATGGGCAAAATCATACGCAAAAGAACTGGTTCCTGATAAAAATGATGTTGCAGAAGTTGAATTTTATCAGGGAAAAATCATTGATTTGATCAAAAAGATCCGGGATTACGAATTTCCAGTTCAAATTTTAGACAAAGATCGTGAATTATTTGATATCTGCAATATCTTCGCGCGGATTAATCAAAAGGGGATGCGGCTCTCTATCTTCGATCTCATGAATGCATTTGTGTATCCTCATGGTATCGAGCTGAAGAAATACTGGGAAGAAGTCCCCGATGAACTCAAGAATGTGGATTCCAAAATGAATGAATACCAGTTGAAAGAGATCTCCTTATTTAAGCAGGATTACTGTTCTGCGAAATATGTGTATAATCTTGTCCCAACAACAAAAATTAAGAAGAAGGAATTGGCCGGGAAACTACAGGAAACTGTTCTCATAAAAGACAAGAATGAGTTCCTATCGCTTTGGAATAGTTCTATTGAAAATACTAAACATGTATTTTCACGATTGAAGAATGTTGGTCCATACGATTTCGGTGCGATTTCTGATGAATATATCCCAAATACAACAATAATACCCGTTATGGGAGCTATACTCTGGGAACACCAGAAAAATTATAAATCAAAGATCCCTGAAGAAAATCTTCTACCGGTTCTGAAGAAATGGTATTGGTCAGCCATCCTGTCCAATGATTACAGTGGCTCATCCGACTCTGTGATGTCTGAAGATTTCCGGGACTTTAAGAAATGGTTTGAAACTCAGGATATTAACTCATTACGGAGAATTAAAAAAATTGAGAAGCCATATATCCAAAGTCTGGAACTAGATGAATGTTCAAAAGGATCTTCTCTCTATAATGGGATTCTTTCCATTTTAGCATTGAATGGATCTCCGGACTTTTTCACAGGCCGGCCTCTCCATTCAGGAACCTTTGTTAAAGGTACTATTCATGATCATCATATCTTTCCACAAAAAGTTCATGACCTTCCAAAAGAATCCTCGACATTATTTAAGAGAACCAAAGATACTATCTTGAATAGGACTTTACTCCTCGATGATACAAATTTCCAAATCCAGAACAAACACCCCTCTGAGTATCTCAAAATTATGAAAAACAAAATAAAGGATACTACGAAAGTTGAAAATATTCTCACCCAGCACTTTATTTCAACAAAAGGCCATGCTTTTATGGTAGACGATAATTATGATGAATTTGTCAGAGAGAGAGAAATAAAAATAAAAAATGCCTTAATCGAGCTTATTGTTTAATAATTGAAGAGAATCAATTTTTTACCCAAAATTAATGATATAATTTATTTCTGTTTTAAAAGCATTGGATTCGTTTTTGCAGATGAAAATATCCATAGAAATTAACACAGATACAATTGGATCTCCCGAATACGGAATAAATATAGGATATGGGGTCAATCCTAGCCCTCGTTTTTCCCCTTTCTGCAGACAGCAATCCGACTACAAAATTATCGCCCATCTAAAAGGTGCTAAAGAGAGCTTTTTCCGGGCAAGAAAAGGGCACCAGAACGCCAATCCGGGGATAAATCTGCCGATTCAAAAAAGAAAGGGGCCGGTTTTTGAGGGTTAGGGGCCGGTCGAACCCCTTTGGGGGGTAATCGGAGCCCAAATTGGGCTTATTTTCCTCCCCTCTCAGATTACCCCTCCCGCACCCTCTATACAGGGGTATTTTCGGGATGTTTTGGGGTCAGCTCAACCGGAGCGGTGACAAGCGGCAGGCCGTGCCGGTCAAGCTCTGCAAGGCCGGTCTCCTCAACCCTGAAAAACCGCATCACAACATACCGGGAATAGAGCCAGAGCTCCCGCGAGACCGGTCCCCCGCAGGGAATAGTGCGGGCCTGCGTGATCGCGCCGGAAAAATCCGCTTCGATCTCGTTTATGGGCCCATGGAGCCTTCGTGCCTTCCGGACCCGAACCATCGCAAGACACCCGTTCCCGATAATGACGAACTCACACAGGTTTTCCGAAGTCTGCCGGAAATCCATCACCATCCCTCGTTCCTGTGCGATCGGGATCGCCACATCCAGCCCCTTCTGCGGCGGCCTTCCCCGGGTCATGCCAACCCCTCCTTTTCCTCAGAGACATTGGGATCGTGCCGGCGTATTGGCCGGAGCTCCTTCGGAATCGAGCGCGTCCGGACAGAGATATTATAATGATGGTGGTGCGTCCGCACCACGCTGATCCGGTACACCTTTCTGCCGCGCTCCCGGATCATCCGGGCAATGACTGAGGGAATGACGTAGAGCGGGACCTCGCTGGCCCGGGTTGATTTCGCCTTGGTCATCTCAACACCGCCCCGCGTACTTTTGTCCCGGCCGTACTTCTGTGCCGGAGATTAGAATCTTCACAAAGTTCTCCGGCAATCGTTTATCCCGCTCACCCCGCCGGTCCCAGACCGTGAAGTGACGGTTTTGTTTTCTCTTGGTCTTCTTCTGTCTCGTGCGATCCAAAAGGGATGGTACGACATTTGAGTTCTGCACAATCCACGAACTCTCTGCATTATTTCCAATCATGGTATCACGATTTTTCCTGATGCTTACCCTGCATCGCAGGTCTTCTCCCGGCGATACACGAACAAGAGCTGACGCTCGCGTGTTACGTTCCTGACGCTGATGCCGGGGGAAGAGATTAATCTTCACCCACAATCAGCGACGTATTATGGAACCCGGGCCCGCGGCAGAAAAGTGGCGGCCCGGGCATCCGCAGGTATTTGCCGGGCTCCGATGAATATCGAATTTATGCCACGTGGCATGCATGAGACACACGAAACGCCAGCTGCCACTCCATGATGAGGTAGCCAGCAAATATACTTTGTCCGTGTGAAGAAATCCGGTGACATTGCGATTATTTCATCAATGCGAGCCGGGAATAAATACTTCCCGTTAATTGCGAGAAAATTTGAAGTTATCCGGGAAATTGGATGGAGTAATACGGCCGGATTATTGGATGTGAAAAGACCAGGAATGATTCAGAGATGATGAGCGCGGGATTGCTAGAGAAAATACTACCCGGATAGTTATTCCCACCCGAGTTTCCTCTTGAGGGCCTCGGTGTCATCGGTGGGCACGTTTCCCCTTCCCCGGGGCCGGGTGACGAGAGTGATCGCATCCTTGAGGCGTGTCCCCTTGTCCTCCTCGCAGCCGATCGGGTAGTCGCCATCGAATTTCCGGAGCGCCTTGAAAAAGATGTTGATCAGTTTCATCCGGTTGCCGAGGACAGACTCACGTATCCGGAGGGTTTGCTCGAAGATGGCGAGGTCGACCATCGTCGATCCCAGCCAGTCGATGGTGCAGGTGTACCCGAAGATCCACGCGATCCGGGTGCCCTTGAGCGCATCCTTGAGTTCCTCCACGTTCCCGCCGATCTCGCACGACCCGATGAGCACGCCCTCGATGTTCTTTCTCTTGGCGAGATCCCCGATCTCCGATAAGACGGTCGACAGTTTGATCCCCTGGCTCCCGTCGGATGTCCCGCCGATGGTCCTCGCGATGCCGTGGGCGGCGATATAGATGTACAGGCGGTCTTCCCGGGTGAACGAGAGGTCATCCCGCAACGCGGTCTTGAACCCCTCCCGCTCATAAAAATTCGAGTGGTAGACCGAGAAGTGCTCAAGGTAATTTGCCATCCCGTTCAGGAACGGGAGGACCGAGGCCCGCCGCTTATTGATATCCGGTGTCCACCAGGGATTTTCCAGCACCAGCAATGCTTTCCCGGACATAGAGAAGGAAATTGCAAGAGTGGAGTTATAGTTCTTTCGGGAGGAGATTTTGAGAGACTTTTCTCGTATCCGGTATCGTCATCGGACAACAAGAATACGAAGAATTCGTCGGGATTCTGCCAACCCGAAATACGGGATTGAGGTCGTTACAAGTAACAGGGGATAGAATCCGGCAGCTTTCCCGTGTCAACAATCAATAATTGTGGGCACTCTACACGCCATTTTCGCTGGATAATGCGTGCACTGCCTCAGGAACCGAGGGGACTATCGGGATAATCTTGTCAAATCCCGTAATTTTCAGGATCTTATCCGTAAACCCCTTGCTCTTATCGACAAGGATCAGGCGGGTTCCCTGTGTCCTGAGTCTGCGGTTAAATTCCATCAATCCCCGGAGCGCGGAGCTATTGATATACTCCACGTGAATCATGTCAAGAACAACCGGCATACCCGGAAAATCATGGCAGGCTATTGCCAGTTCCTCGGCATGATAGGAATCCATTCTGCCGGTTATGACCAGGACCAGCGTACCACTGACAACATTTGTTGAAATCTCCATGTTACTCCTCGATTACCCTGGATGTCTGTCTCACTTTGCCGGACCCTGCTGCCTGAGGGAACGTAGAGGATCCGTTCTTCGTTTTCCCCATGGATGTTCCGATACACAGGATCGCTCCTATGAATCGTTCGTTCACGTTTCAGCCCGTACCTGCGATGGCCTGTACCAGACTTGAATAAGGTATAATATAAAGGAGATGGAGGATACCGCAAAACCCGAAAATAGCGATTCCCGGTCAATGATACCAAAAATAAAAATATTCTCCCGTGTCCTGTTACGTCATCTAAAAAATGAAATGGAAAATTCTCTTTAATTCACCGTTGATGGTGTATTTCCGTCAGGATTCCTCGCGGTCGCAGAGACCACACTGACAGAAAGGACGCGAAAGGAGTATCGTCAATTAAGAAATGTAGGCAATTTCCCCCGGCAGTGAAAGGAAAAACAACAGACAAACTTCCTGATAAATACGTGACAGAAAAAAGCGAATGGAAAATAAAAAAATTATCTCTTCTCTCTGCCGCCCTTTGCCGGCTTGCCGGCGGGCTTCTCCTCAGCCTTGGCCGGGGCGGCACCCTTCTTCTCCTCGGCACCTTTCGCCGGCTCGGCGCCCTTGTGGGCACCCCTGCCGGCCTCGGCACCCCGGTGTGCACCCCTGCCCAGGACCTCCGCTTCCTTTGGTGCAGCCTCTGCACCCGGGGCGGCGACCGCCTCGGCCTCGACCGGCTTGGGCGCGACCTCGATCTTGTCGCCGACGATCTTGGGGGCCGCCACGATCCGGCCGCTCACCTTGATCGTCCGGATGCCGATGTGGGACGGCGACGGGAGCTTGTGGGCGCCATTCCGCATGGCGACCTTGACCTTCTCGAGGTACTGGGGCATGGTATAGACCGAGAAGACGACCTGTCCGGGTTCGACCCGGGCTGCCGACCCGACCGCTTTGCCGAACGCGAGGCGCATCCCTTCCGAGACACGGTCCGCGCCGGCGCCGGTCGCCTGCTTGTTCTCGCGGAGCACGTGGTGCGGGTAGATCCGGACCTTGAAATGGAAGTTCATCCTCCCGACATCCTTGAGCAGCTTCCGGTTCACCGAGATGCGGGCCGCCTCGAGAGCGCTGTGCCGGATCTGGCACCCCTCTTCAACGATCAGGTCGACCTCGGTCGGAAACTCCTGCGACAGGTTTCCCATCTCGAACTGTACGATCTTGCTGGCGGGAACCCCGCCCATGTATTCGCGCCGCGTGTAGGCTTTCTTTGCAAGGTTCCTGTACATCTTTCCCGGTTTTCTTACCATCGCGTCTGCCTCCTTATGAACGGTTGGAAAAAGCGGGCACGGAACGACCCCAAAAAGGCGGGAGCCCGTGCGCTTCACAAACTGCTTTTATAAAATTGAGACGGGGCGTATTAAACCTTACGGGAGCGAGCACTTCTGGCTGATGAGGTCGAGCACGTGGCGCCGCACCCGGGCGAACTCCACGCTGGTCCGGTCCCGGGGGCGCGGCTGGTCGATCGGGATGACCTCGCAGATATGCCCCGGCCGGGGGGTTAAGACGACGACCCGGTCGGCCAGGTAGACCGCCTCGTCCACGCTGTGGGTGACAAAGAGGATCGTCTTTTTCGTCTTCTGCCAGATGTCCAGCAGCTCGTGCTGGAGCATGTTTCGGGTCTGGGCGTCGAGGGCGCCGAAGGGCTCGTCCATCAGAAGGACGCTGGGCTCGACGGCGAGCGCACGCACCACCGCTACCCGCTGCCGCATCCCGCCCGAGAGCTCGTGGGGGTAGCTGTTCCCGAACCCGGAGAGCTCGGCAAGATCGAGGTATTTTTTGACGATCTTTGCCCGTTTCTCCCGGGGGACATCGTTCAGCTCGAGCCCGAACGCGATGTTCTCGTTCACCGTCCGCCACGGGTACAGGGAATAATCCTGGAATATCATCCCCAGTTTCTGGTTCGGCCCTTCGATCACCGTCCCATCGATCTGCACCCGGCCCGATGTCGGCCGTTCGAGACCGGCGATGACCCGCAGAAGCGTCGTCTTCCCGCAGCCGGACGGGCCCAGCACGCAGACAAACTCCTCGTCACGGATAGCGAGCGAGATATTGACGAGGGCCTGCACCCGCTCCTGCCCGTTCTTGGCATACTCCTTGGTGAGGTGCTCGACAGACAGGGTCATCGCTCAAGTCCCCTCCACCCGAACGAGCGCCGCTCGACCGCCTTGAAGAGGATATCGAACCCGATGCCGATGATCCCGATCACGATCATCCCCGCGATGATCACCGGCACCTGCCCCCAGTTGTAGGCGGATATGATCAGGTACCCGAGCCCGGAGTTCGTCCCCGGCATCATCTCTGCGGCGACCACGCACATCCACGCGATGCCAAAACCCACCCGGAGCCCGGTCCAGATAGTGGGCAGGGCGCCGGGGAGGATCACCCGGGAGAGGATCTGGTGCTCCTTTGCGCCGAGGATCTCCGCGGTCTCGATCCAGTTCCTCTTGACCCCCTTCACCCCGTCGAGAGTGTTTAAGAGAATCGGGAAGAACGCCCCCATGCCGATGATAAAGACCATGGAGAGAAGCCCGATCTTGAACCAGGCAAGGGCAAGCGGCACCCACGCGAGCGGCGGGATGGGGCGGAGGAGCTGCATCAGGGTGTCGAAGAGCTCGTGGAGCGTTCCGGACCTCCCCATGCCGATGCCGAGCGGGATCGCGATCGCCGCGGCAACGAAAAAACCGGCGAGCACCCGCTCGAGGCTGGTGGCCGCGTTGGCGGCGAGACTGCCGTTCCCGAGGATGTCGGCCGTGGGCGCAAGCAGCACCGCCGCGACCGCCTCGAGGCGCGGGAGGATGAACGGGTTGTTGATCCAGATCGCCAGGAGTTCCCAGCCCGCGATGATGGCGACCGGCAGCACGAATTTCAACAGTGAGCGCCGGTCGTATATCCTGAATGCAGCATGCGGGAGGGTCATGGTGCAGGGTGTCCTGTAGTACTATCCCGGTGCAGCATAAAAAAGGTGCAGGGATAAAAAAGGGATCAGGAGGAGATGGTCGCAAACGAGACATTGCTGGATTTCAGCGCGAACTGGATCAGCACATCCTGGATGGAACCCTTGCCCGGCGCGGCGATCTTCAGCGGCTTTCCTTCTGCAGCCCGCTGCTGGGCCCACGCGACGAAACTGTTCCAGTCGGTGACCGGTGCATCCGGGCTGACCACGAGCCCGGACCCCTCGGTGTTGATCGGGTTGATCACCTTGACCGGGGTGCCCTTGTCGATCGCGGCGATCGTGGGCGGCACGCCGACATAGCCGATCTGGACGACATTTGTCGCGGCCATCTGCATCACCTGCGGGCCGGCGCTGCCGCTGACCAGCTTGACCTCCGCGACCTTCACGCCGTTAACCACGAGGTCGGCCGTATCGGGCCGGGCCTGGGTCGGGTCACGCGGCACAAGCGCAACACCGTAGGTGTCGTTGAAGTACTGGTATTTCTTGAGTGCAATGGAGAGCGCGGCGGAGTGCATGTCGCCGGTCAGGTACCCGATCGTGATTGGGTTTGCCTCCGTGTGCGGGGTCGTGATCGTACCGGCCGCAAGCTCCTGCTTTGCGTTCTGGTACGGGCCGAAGTCAAAGAGCAGGGAATCCAGCTGATCCGATGAGGCATTCTTGAGCTGGTTGTTGACGTACCCGAGCTGGATCTCGGTATTCACGAACCTCTTGGTATCGTTGACCCACTGCGGTGAGGGGTCGTTCGTGTACCGCACGGTCGGGAAGGCGTCGTTGAGCACATCGACCGAGGAGACCGAGACATTCCCAAACGTGAAGTTGCTCCTCCCGACGAGGAAATCCGCCTCGAGGTCTGCCGCCTCGGCGGGATGGGCGTTGATGTACGCGCTGGACACCTGCGTCAGTGCACTGATGGCGGTGACCAGATCCGGGTTCTCGGCAATCAGGTCGTCCCGGGCAAAGAGGATGCAGCACGGGTGGTTCACGTTGCTCTCATCCGGCGGGAGCTGCCCGGAGTACACCACGAGCTTGCCGATCCCGCTCTTCGTGGCGATCGAGACGTACGGCTGCCACGCGATGTAGCCGTCGATCTGCTGCGTCGCGAGGAGCTGGGGCATCGGGCCGACACCGGCCGTATACAGGATCCCGACCGTATTCGCGCCCGTGGCAGGTGTCGTTGTGGCGGCAGGGGTGCTTGCGGACGTGCCCGACTGCTGCGTGCACCCGGTGGCGACCAGCAGGAGGACGAGGGCAAAAAACGTGATTGCAATGATGCCAGTGCGTTTCATGCCGGACATATTGCGCCGGCGCTATAAAAAAATACCCAAAATGGACATAAATTTTTTATTTTTGTCATTATTTACCGCAGAAAATGTTACTTTTGGATCTATTTTGAGTCATATTTGTCCCCTTGGCCGGACGATGCGAGATCTAGACATAGGACAGAACGGAAAATTTTTTCATAAATTAACCTTATTGTATCCATAGTATGGCACATCTTGACCCAATCGACCGGCTCGTGCGTGCAGCGCTTGAGAGCGACGGGGAGTTCGTCACGACCCTGGACGACCTCCTGAAAAATGACCTGCGCATCAGCGTCCGGGAGCTGGCGGAGCGCTGCGGGGTCGCCCAGAGCTCGCTCTACAAGATCCTGCACGGGAGACGCTCGCCGAACCTCTCGACCCTCCGGGCGATCGTCCGCGCCCTCCGGCAGTTCTACCACGCGGGCGAGGAGAACTTCATCGGGCTGATCGCGGCACGGCCGGTCCTTGAGAGCGTGGAAGAACGGGTCGCCGATATCGACGGCCACCGGATGCGGGTGCGCGAGTACCCGGTCCATACGATGGAGGATGCGATCGTTGCGGCCGTCCGGGCCGAGCGGGAGGGCGCGATCGCGATCGTCTGCGCCCCGATCGTCTCCAGCATCATCGAGCAGCTGGTCCACGTGCCGGTCGCCACCATCATCCCCCGCGGGTCCGTGCAGCGGGCGATCGAGCTGGCTGCCCGGAAGGCGTGGATTTAATCGATCCGCGTGCACACATGAGTTATACAGAAGATTCACTGAGGGTGAACGGATGCGAACCGATGTCGTGAGGCTGGGGCGCCTTTCGGGCGAGCGGACAGGGAAGATGATGCGGTTCCTCTCCTCGATGCGGTCCGACCGGTGTATCGCCGATGCGGACGTGCTGGTGGATATCGCCCACGTGCTGATGCTGGACAAGCAGAAGATCCTCGACCGTGATGCCACGAAGCAGATCCTGCCCGTGCTGCTCGAGCTTGCCAGCGATGGCATCCCCGAGGAGGTCTTTGACGACCGGTTCGAGGACATCCACGCCGGGATCGAGGCACTCCTGATCGAAGCGGCCGGGCCGGATGCCGGCGGCCGGATGCACATGGGCCGGTCGCGGAACGACGAGGTCGCCACCTGCATCCGGATCAAGCTCCGGGAAGACCTGCTCAAGCAGATGGCCGCCCTCCTGAAAGTCCGGGAGGTGCTCATCGCACTTGCAGAGCAGCACGGCGAGTCGGTGATGCCCGGCTTCACCCACCTCCAGCACGCCCAGCCCACCACGCTCGCCCACCACCTCCTCGCGTACGAGCAGCAGTTCTCCCGCGACTTCGACCGTCTGCACGACGCGTACGCCCGGGTAAACCTCTGCCCGCTCGGCGCTGCCGCGTTTGCGTCCACCGGCTATCCCATCGACCGCGAGTACACGGCAAAACTGCTCGGGTTCGACGGCCTCGTGGTCAACACGATGGACGCGGTGGCGACCCGGGACTTCGCGCTCGAAACGCTTGCCGCCCTCTCCATCCTGATGGCAAACGTGAGCCGGCTCTGCGAGGAACTGGTCATCTGGAGCACCTCGTTTGTCCGGTTCGTCACCCTCGACGACGCCTTCTGTTCGACGTCGTCCATCATGCCGCAGAAGAAGAACCCGGACGCCGCCGAGATCATGCGGGCAAAGGCCGGCTCGGTTTTCGGGGCATACACCGGGGCGCTCGTGACCGTCAAGGGCCTGCCGATGAGCTACAACCGGGACCTGCAGGAGCTCACCCCCCACATCTGGCGCGGGATGCAGGACGCCAAGGAGAGCCTGCGCCTCCTCGTCGACATGCTCTCCAGCGCCACGTTCGACACCGGGCGCATGAAAGAGGAGGCGGGGAAAGGATTTTCCACGGCGACCGAACTGGCCGACACGCTCGTCCGGAACTTCGGCCTGCCGTTCCGCACCGCCCACAACATCGTGGGCCGGGCCGTGCAGAAGGGGAGCCTCTCGCTTGCCATGCTCGACGCGGCGGCACAGGAGCTGGAGACCGGCATCTCCCTTGCCGGAAAAGGGCTCACCCAGCAGCAGGTCGATGAGGTGCTGGACGTGAACTACTCCGTCGGCCTCCGCAGGTCGACCGGTGGGCCGGCGCCGTTTGCCACGAAGATCGCGATCGCCGACCGCAAAAAGGCGCTCGACACAGACTCCGCGTTTATTGACGGGAGCCTCCTGAAAATTTCGAAGGCCCGGGAAGACCTAGTCGCCGACGCACGGAGGCTGGTAGCATAAGCCCGGCACTGAACGCCGGCGATATTGTCGCCTGCTCGTACGCCGGCAGGACGATGAACGGCACCTATATCACCGACCGGGACGGGATGGCGGTCGTCAAGCTCGGCAGCGGGTACAATATCGGCGTGGAGCCATCATGCTGCGGGAGGATCTCCGCCGCGCCGGCGGCGGCACCGAAGCTGGCGCCGGTCCGGCAGGACCCCTCCCTCCCGGAGCTCTCCATCCTCTCGACCGGCGGCACCATCGCCAGCCGGATCGACTACCGGACCGGGTCGGTGACCAGCCAGTTCGACGCTGACGACATCCTGATCGCGATCCCGGAACTGGCGGAGATCGCCCGGTACGAAACCAAGTCCCTCTACACGATCCTCTCGGAGAATATGACCCCGGCGATCTGGCAGGAGCTGGCCCGGGCGGCATACGCAGAGATCCGGCGCGGGGTCACCGGCGTGATCGTCACGCACGGCACGGACACGATGGCATACAGCGCCGCGGCGCTCAGCTTCATGATCGATACGCCGGTCCCGATCGTCTTTGTCGGTTCGCAGCGGTCGGCGGACCGCCCGTCGAGCGACAATGCGATAAACGCGGCCTGTGCAGCGAGTGCCGCAACGAGCGACCTCGGCGAAGTGGCGGTCGTGATGCACGCGACCACCAGCGATGACATCTGTGCGATCCACCGGGGCACCCGGGTCCGGAAGATGCACACCTCGCGGCGCGACGCGTTCCGGAGCATCGGCATCGGCCCGATCGGCACCGTGGCATATCCCGGCCGGGAGGTGACGCTGGCCCCATCCGCCATCCGTCGGGGCACCCGGACGCTGGCCCTGCACGACCGGCTCGAACCGCACTGCAGCCTCCTCCAGTTCTACCCGGGCATGTCCCCGGAGCTCCTCGAACCCTGCGAAGGCTGCCGGGGGCTGGTGCTCGCCGGCACGGGCCTCGGGCATGTCAGCACGGCGCTGATCCCGCGGATCCGGCAGCTTGTCAAAGACGGGACGATGGTCACAATGACCTCCCAGTGCCTGCACGGCCGGGTCTGCGACCGGGTGTACGACACGGGGCGCGACCTGCTGGCCGCCGGCGTCATCGAGGGCGGCGATATGCTGCCGGAGGTGGCGCTCGCAAAGATGATGTGGGTGCTGGGCAACGAGCCGGACGCGGGACGGGCCGCGGCGCTGATGGCGTCCGACCTCAAGGGGGAGTGCAACCGGAGGAGCCTCCATGGACTATAAGGCGCTCGGCCTTGTCGCGGGGATCGAGATCCACCAGCAGCTGGATACCGCGGAAAAACTCTTCTGCCACTGCCCGACCGCACTGCGCGATACCGCGGAGCATTCCGGTGAGTTCTTCCGGTACCTCCGGGCGACCGAGAGCGAGATGGGCGAGATCGACCGGGCCGCACAGGAAGAGATGAAACGGATCCGGAAGTTCCGGTACTACACGTACGACACGACCTGTCTCGTGGAAAACGACGAGGAGCCGCCAGCGCCGTTGAACCAGGAGGCGCTCTCTGTCTGCCTCACCATTGCGAAGATGTTTGCGATGACGCCGGTACCGCAGGTGCACACGATGCGCAAGCTCGTGATCGACGGCTCCAACACGAGCGGGTTCCAGCGGACGGCGCTTATCGCGCTCAACGGCGTGCTCCCGGGCGGCGGGGGGATCGAGACCATCTGTCTTGAGGAGGAAGCGGCACAGAGGGTAAAGGACGACACCTTCTCGCTCGACCGGCTCGGCATCCCGCTCGTCGAGATCACCACGTCGCCCTGCATGCATACACCGGAGGAAGTGCAGACGGTGGCCGAATACATCGGGATGGTGCTCCGGTCCACCGGCAGCGTCAAGCGCGGGATCGGCACGATCCGGCAGGACGTGAACATCTCGATCCGGAACGGCGCCCGGGTCGAGCTGAAGGGCGTGCAGGAACTCGACCTGATCGCGGAGGTCGTCCGCCGGGAGGTGCAGCGGCAGGAGGCGCTCATCGCGATCCGTGACGAACTCGTGCAGCGCCATGCCACCGTGAACCCCGGCCCCGTGGATGTGACGAAGCTCTTTCCCGAGACCAAGTCTGCGATCCTCAGGAAGGCAAAGAAGATCTACGCTCATACCCTGCCGGGCTTTGCCGGTCTCGTCGGCCGCGAGATCCAGCCGGGCCGGAGGCTCGGGAGCGAGCTCTCCGATTATGCGAAGATCTGCGGCGTCGGCGGGATCTTCCACACCGATGAGCTGCCGGCATACGGGATCACCGCGGAGGAGGTGGCACGCCTCCGGCAGCACGTGAAGGCGGCTGAGGGGGATGCCGTCGTGATCATTGCCGGCGCAAACGAGAAGCAGGCCGGGTGTGCATGGAACCAGGTATATTCCCGGGCGAAGATCGCAGTCGCTGACAAACCGGTGCCGGAGGAGACGCGGAAGATGCTCGAAGGCGGGAGCAGCGCGTATATGCGGCCGCTCCCCGGCGCGGCACGGATGTACCCCGAGACCGACGTCCTCCCCGTGATGATCGGCGAGGTGCAGTGGAATGCGATCGCCGTCCCGGAACTCCTGACGGTCAGGACGGAGCGCTATGCAAAAAAATACGGGATCGACCGGAGCTACGCGGCACAGCTTGCCTCATCCGACCGGCTGCCCCTGTTCGAGCAGGCCGTAAAGGACGGGATCAAACCGAAACTTGCCGTCTTTACCATTCTCTCAACCGCGACCGGACTCCGGCGCGACGGGGTCGATGTGCGCACCATTTCCGATGACGCATACCTTGCCATATGGCACGCGGTCGAATCGGGCTTGGCGGCAAAAGAGGCGATTCCCGATCTCCTCCGGTCGGTCGCATCGGGCAGCACGGTGGATGCGGCCATCGCACAGCTGGCACCGTCTGTCTCCCGCGAAGAACTCGAAGCCGTGATAAAAAAGATCGTCGCCGACCGTGCGGAGTTTGTTGCGCAGAAAGGGAAGGCCGCGCTTGGCCCGCTCATGGGCGTGGTGATGAAGGAAGTGCGGGGATCGGTGGACGGCAGGGTCGTGAGCGAGATCCTGAAAAAGGAGATCGGGCGGGCATTGGGCAGGAAGTGAGCGGGGGCCGGATTTTTTCCGGCCCAAAAAATTCGCAGTCGGAGTTCAAAACGCGATAATTACGATTATTTTCGCAGTCAAAGCAATTCTTATAACTCTTTTTGTACAATCCTTTGACTATGCCAAGGATCACAAAAACCGTGACGGTCTCTTCGCTCTTTGCCGCACTGGTGATCGCCGCCCTGCTCACCGGTGCCTGCGTGAGCACCCCGGTATCGCCGGGGACACCGAAGGTGGTGCCACCCCCGGTTACACCACCGGTCAGCCCTACCACAGTCCCGTCCCCGGGTACTTCCAACGCGGTCCGGGCGGTCAGCCCGCCACCGGTGATTATCTGCAACTGCCCGATGGAGCCGGTGGTATCGCAGGCGGTTACCCCTGCGGCGACCCCGGATAATAGTACCTGTCATTGCCCGTCATGAGATGACAGAAATGCGGCGACCCCGTCGGCCCATGCCATCATCATCCATCACCCGCCGCCCTGCCCCAACATTTATCACCCGCACGGCAGAATTGAATAAGGAGTTTTACCATGGGAAAGACCGGTACAACCATCTGGGCGCAGGTCAAAGGCGTCAAGGGCCAGATCAGGCTCGTCCCGAAAAAAGAGGGTGAGCTCAAGACCCCCGGGCCGAACCAGCGGTTCAAGGCAAGTATCAACCTGAAGAAGATGGACCAGGCCGCCGAAGAGCAGCGGGGCAGGGGCGGCGGAAGGCGCGGCGGCGGAAGGCGTGGTGGCGGAAGGCGCGGCGGCGACCGTGGTGGCGGGTCCGGCCTGAACGAATCCACCGCAAGCCCGCTCATCCGCCGGCGCATGCGCCGGGCAAAAGTCTCGGCGCTCGGTGCCAAGGCAAAGTCGGCACGGTAACGAGCACGCTGAAAAAACCCGTGGTAACAGAGAGCCCGGGGCCAGCCGGACCCAGGCACCTTTTTTCGCACGCTGGTTTTGTGGATTTTGCGCGGTTTTGCCCGGACATCATAACTATCATTTATTGACAGGGACTATGGTGAGTATGGATCTTCCGACCGCAGTAAAAAGTTACCAGTTCGGCGAACGGGCAAAGTCCGAACTGATCGTCGTCTCCCAGCTCTGCCAGGCACTCACCGGCTTTCCCGACACGGAAGGCGCCGGCGGGAAGCGGATGCTGCTCCTGCTCATGGAGCAGGTGCGAAACGAACTCCAGTTCGCTGCACGGAGTACCGGCCAGAGCGAATTCCAGCGGGCGATCAATGTGACGAGCGAGGCGATCTCGCTTGTCGAGAGCAACCAGCCGGTCCAAGCCGTGGAGAAGATCGCATCGGCCATCAGCGCGTCCACCACCCCGGCACAGGCCGCCTGGCAGGTGCTGTCAGAACATGGACTCCTCTGAGTTTTCCGGGTTTCTGACACACCGTTCCTCGGTGCGCGAATACGAAAGCACCCCGCTCGCGGAACCGGAGATCGATTATATCCTGTCCTGCGCCAGCACGGCGCCGAGCGCCGGCAACCTCGAGGCATGGGACGTCGTCGTGGTCACTGATGAGGACCTCCGTCTCGCGCTCGCGGACGCCGGGTTCGGCCAGCCGCACCTCGGACAGGCACCGGCGATCTTCGTGGTCTGCGCAAACTACGTCCGCTCGATGTCGCAGTACGGCGAGCGGGGGATACTCTACGCGGTACAGGATGCAACCATTGCCTGCACGTACATGATGCTGGCCGCCCACGCAGGCGGCCTTCACACCTGCTGGACCGGCGCATTCGACGAGGACGCGGTCCGGGACCTGCTGGGGCTGCCCCAGCATGTCAGGCCGCTCGTCCTGCTCGCGGCCGGGAGGGGTCACCCGCCCGCCGCCCTGACCGAACGCATGCCCATAGAAGAACACGTCCACCGGGACGGGTGGTGACCGGACGGATGCCCGATTACCTCGTGACGCTGGAATCTGCGTGGTATATCAAGGACGCCCGGTCGCTTGACGACGCGATCGGGATCGCGATCAGCGAGGCAGGAAAACGGCTCAACCCGGCGGCAAACTTCGTGGAGGTGGAGGCGGGCATGCTCACCTGCCCGTTCTGCGAAGAGACCCTGTCCAGCGCGATCGTTGTCGCGGACACGGCGCTCGTGGGCCTGGTCCTCGAAATGAGAGTCTTCCGGGCGGAATCAAAAGAGCACGCCGGCAGGATTGCAAAATCGGTCATAGGAAAGGCGCTGCGCGAGATACCCCTCAAGCTGCTGACGGTGGAGGAACTATGATCCACGTCGTCGGGCATACCGCGGTCGATCACATCTCCCGCGTCCACCACCTCCCGGAGAAGAACACGTCGACCCACATCACCGCACGCGAGATCTTTTTTGGGGGCGGTGCAGCAAACATCGCCGCCGGGATCGCGGTGCTGGGAGAGGAGGCTTCTCTCATCTCCTGCGTCGGCAGCGATTTTGCCGGGTGCGATTACGACCGGTGGATGAAGAAGATCTGCATCCGCCAGCAGTTTTTCCTCGTACCCGGCACCCACACACCGACCGCGTTCATGTTCACGGACGAGGCCGGCGACCAGATGACGTTCTTTGAATGGGGGGCCTCGAAGGCGTTTGCCACCGCGGAGGCCCCGTCCCTGCCCTTCGTCCACATGGCGACTGCCGACCCGGAGTTCAACTGCCGGGTCGCGGAAAAGAGCGAGTTTGCATCGTTTGATCCCGGGCAGGACGTTTTCTGGTACACGAAGGAACAGCTCGAATCGATCCTCGCCAGCACCGACATCCTCTTTGCCAACCAGCACGAGGTGCAGCACATGTGCCGGACGCTCGGGATCGGCCAGAAGGCGCTGGTCAGCCGGGTGAGCATGGCGGTCTTTACCATGAGCGGGGACGGGAGCATGTTGTACGCGGACGGCGCCGAACACTTCATCCCGGTGGTGCCGGTCACGCTTGCGGACCCTACCGGTGCCGGCGACGCGTACCGGGCAGGCTTTCTCACTGCCTACGCAAAGGGCTACGCGCCGGTCACCTGCGGCCGGATCGGGACGGTCACTGCGTCGTTTGTGGTGGAGCACCCGGGCTGCCAGACGCACCTGCCCACGTGGGAGATGATGCTTGCCCGGTACCGGAGGCACTTCGGCGAACCGGATTCACCGGAGCATGGGAGGCGTCTCCCGTGAGCTGGGCCGCGCTCACCTCCGGCGGCAAGGACTCGATCCTCGCCTGCCAGAAGGCGATCGATTCCGGAAAAGACGTGAAGTACCTTGTCACCGTGCGCCCGGAGAACCGGGAGTCGTACATGTTCCACGCGGCAAACCTCGATGCCGTGCCGGTGATCGCCAGGGTCGCCGGCATGCAGTACGTGGAGATCGCCACCTACGGGAAGAAGGAGGAGGAACTTGCCGATCTTGAAAAGGGACTTGCAGCGCTCGAGATCGAGGGGATCACGGCCGGCGCGGTTGCCTCGGCGTACCAGGCGGAACGGGTGAAAGCGATCACGGACCGGCTCGGCATCGCCCTCCTGACACCGCTCTGGCACATGGACCCCGAACTCCTGCTCCGGGAGGTGGCGCAGCGCATGGACGCCCTGATCGTGGTCACGGCCGCAGAGGGACTGGGCCCGGACTTCCTCGGCGCCCGCATCAATGAGAATCTTATCGCGCGGCTCAGGCGGGTCTCTGCCCGGCACCGGATCAACCTTGCCGGTGAAGGGGGCGAGTATGAGAGCCTCACCCTCAACGCCCCGTTCTATTCCCGCCCGGTCACGTACACTTCGGCCGAGATCCGGTCGACCGCGGACCGGCACGAACTGATCCTCGGGGGCTTTGCCTGATGGCACGCGGGAGCGACGTGAAGCTCGGGCAGTTGACCAAATACCTCTTTACGGCACCGTCGTGGCCCCGCTCCCTCCTGATCATCATCGTCCTCGGCCTGGTCATCGACGGGGCGAGCGCCCGGGCATGGGTGCAGCTCCCGTTCTCCGGCACCCTCGCGTTCACCATCCCGGCTCTCGTCGGGTTTCTCCTCACGAAACCGATCATCGGGTACTCCGGCAAGACGATGACCTGGAACCGCTCGGCGCTCCTCGCGCTCAGCTGCACGGTCTTTGCCGTCATCATCACCCTTGCCGCCCTGCTGGGCGGCATCCGGCTGATCCCGTTCTTCTACGCGATCTCGCTCGGGTTTATTTTCGGCCTGCGCCTCTTCGTCCTCGTCGCGATATCCGACTACCGCCTGCCGCGGATGATCCTGCCGGCCATCACCCAGAGCGGGACCGGGATCGTGATGGGGATGATCCTCTTCTCACCGGCCTTTGGCGCCTTTGCGCTCGTCCTCCATATCGTGTTTGGCCTGGGCTTTGCCATTCTCATCTGGCTTATCGAACGGCCTCTGTACCGGGCCTTCCATATCCGCGGCCTCGCGTTCATCAACGCGTTCATCACCAACATGACCGACGGCTCGAACAAGGAGATGGAGGACTTTTTCCGCGAGATCGGCGAGGAGATCTTCGTCCCGCAGGTTAACTTCTTCTTCCGGCGGGGAACCAAAAAACCGGTTCTCTTTACCGTGCCGAACCTGCACCCGGGTCCGATGGGCGAGATCGGCGGGGGCAACCTCCCCCGGATCCTGCACGACCGGCTGGAGGAGGAGACAATGGTCGCGCACGGCTGTGCCACGCACGATTTCAATCTCGTCTCGGAGAGCGAGATCGGGAAAGTGATCGCGGCGATTGAACGGTCGAAACAGGATCGCACCTATTCGCAAGGGGCCAGCCGGTCCTTCCGGCTCGCCGCCGGGAGCGTCCAGCTGATCTGCCAGCGGTTCGGGGACTCGGTTCTCATGGTCGCCACGCGGTCCCCGCAGAAGACCGATGACCTCGACTTCTCCATCGGCATGACGATCATGGCAGAAGGGCACCGCTGGTATAAAAACGTCGCGTTTGTCGATGCCCACAACTGCATGACCGATCTCTCGTCGCCGGTGCTCCCGGCGACACTGACGGCCACTGAGTACCAGCGGGCGGCGATGCAGGCAATGGACTCCTGCCAGACGGCAGAACTCCGCCCCTTTTCTGTGGGCTATGCGCACCGGCGGCTCCCCTTTACCCGGGAAGAGGGCTTCGGGGACCTCGGCGTGCAGGCGCTGGTCATCGAGGCCGCCGGGCAGCGGACCGCGTACGTGCTGATCGACGGCAATAATATGACCGCGGGTGTCCGCGAGGTCCTGTTGACAAGCGTCCTTACGTCCGTGGACGCGGCAGAGATCATGACCACCGATTCGCACGTGGTCAACACGATCACCGGGAAGAATCCGATCGGCATGGCAACAAAGGTCGATGCATTCCTGCCGCTGGTACAGGAGACGGTCGATGCGGCGATCGCCGATCTCTCCCCGGCAGAGTGCGCCGCGACCACGGCGCAGTGCGAACACGTGGTGGTCTTCGGATCCAACCGGATCACCCAGCTGGCCAGCACCGTAAACGCGATGCTGATCTTCGTCGCCCCGCTCTCGCTCGCGATGCTCCTCCTCGCCTTCCTCCTCTCGCTGGTTGCCTACGTCGTCATGGTGTAAGGCGCCCCGGATACCCGGGTGAATGTTCACGATTTATCATCTGTTTTTAAATCCGGGCTCTTTCTACCGAAAGATATATTCGTGCGCCGGCGAATAGTCACAATCAGGCAGGGAGGGAAAAACCAAAAGGACACGAGAATTCCGGTAGTCTGTACAGCTGGCGAACTTCCAAAAAAGGAATAAGGTGGTCGAATTTCATCCGTCTGCACTCAGAGCGACCCGCTGGATCGGCGTTGATCTGAACACGACCGGCCATGTGGCCGTCGCCGCCGACCCGCACAGCGGGAAAGTAATGAAACTGGGGAAAAACACATGCTATGTCCGCAGCCACTCGTCACATAACTGTACGAAACTCTACAAGGAAGGAAAACTCTGGAAACTGAAACGGTTCAAGAGCCGTGAAAAGAAAACGTTCAAGGCAGCACTGCATGCAATCTCCCGGCAGATCGTCTCCTTCGCGGAGTCGCTCGGCTCGGGTATCAAGTTCGAAAAACTCTTTTCTGCCCGTTACGCGCACCGCGACCCTGCGGCAGCATTGTTCGAGTTCTCGTTTGAGAACGGGTCGTTCTTCTCGCTGCAGCGGCTGGTGGAGAAACGGGCCCATGACCGGGGTATCCCGGTGATGTACGTCAACCCGGCCTATACCTCGAAACGGTGCAGCCGGTGCGGCGGCTTTGGCCGCCGGACCCGGAAACGGTTCGAGTGCCCGCACTGCGGGTTTGTCACGCACGCGGATGTCAACGCGGCGTTCAACATCGCGGTCACTTCGATCCGGTCACCGGTACTAATCAATCTCTCCAGTGAGCGCGAAGTGGAACACTTCCGCATCACCAAAAAGCAGGTGCGCAGGATGATCCGGGAGATCGTGCCGGGCCCGGCCGTCCTGCCACCCGGCATGCCGGTCCAGGCAATCGGCGAAAATCTGCTTGCGGTGCTGGAATAGTCCTCTTTTTTATTGGCAAACGTTGGAACGATCCTCTGGTAATCCTGTCGGTATACCTGCAGCCAGCGGATGATCGGTGATGCGTTTGGATCGACGGGTTAAACCCTGGCGCAAACGAAAAGGAGTGCCCGTTCTCTTTTCAGGTGGTGTATATGCACCAGCCATTCATGAATGCGCGGGAGCATCAGAAAATTGGTAAAGATCCAAGATCTGATTTAAAATTATCGACTGCTGGAATCTTGTTATAATCAACAATTCACGGAAAATAACACAAGAGCGCCTTTTAAATTGTCCCGGATACATTAAAATATATCAGAGAATATTACTGATCAGGGTGATTTCCATCGCAGAGTGATGACACAAATTATGGAAACTGCTGCTACGATAACCCGTCTGTCACCATTCTGGATACTATCCGTCATCGCTATCGTCCTCTTTCTCACCTTAGCCGGGCCGGTATCGGCTGGACCCACTCCGACCTTTTCCAGTATCTTGCCGACAACCGGCCCGACAACCGGCGGCACCGCCATAACAATTATCGGGACGAACCTGACCGGGACCACCGTGGTCACGCTCGGTGGATCAGCGGCGACCGGTATCTCGGTTGTCAACGATTCTGCAGTGTCGGCAACGACCCCCCCCGATGCAGCCGGAGCCGTCTGGGTCAATCTCACCACTCCCAACGGCACCGTAAACGCGGCAAATGCATTCACCTATCAGGTACCGGCAACTGTTGCGATCACCATCGTCAATTCCACGCAAACCCTGACATTAACCCAGGGCAAGACGGTTACTGACACCAATATCAGCCTGCTCGTCACATCCAGTGCTGCGTTCAGCGTTACCGTCGCAGATAATACCCTCCGTCCTTCTAACTGTCAAGGGTATATGGGGAATTATTCGGGGAGTTATGTCGCGTATCCGTTAAATACGAATTTAATATATCCTCTCGGTTTGTCCGGAACAACGACCGGTACGGTAACTGCACACACGGTTACCTCCCCTGTCTCAACCGCACAAACGCTCTATACCGGCAGTGCAGCAGTCAACGGTGTAAAACTTCCGCTCACCATCACCCAGCAGGTTGGATATTCGGATCGGATTCTGCGGGGCTCAAATATCTACCGTATTGACCTGATATTCACTATCGCAGCTTCATAAGGCCGGGTCTTTGCAGACTCCGGCAACATTTTCATTACCTTATCGTGTTCTGTTCATGCGACATGAGATATTTCAGAGTGTCAGCTTTGCGGGATTTTTTCTTCTCATAAACTTCACGATATTGAGTTGTATCCTGATTTATTTTCCCGGCTCCCATGGATTAACGCTTTTTATCCCGCGATGAGGTAACAGGAGCGGCGGCACGAAGGGATCGTTCCCCGGGGCAGATTCCTGCAGTGGGGTCGTTCATCAGATAAAACCGGGAAGTGCGCATGGGGAACCCCGGGGAATTTTCCAACCAACCGAAGGTAAAATAGCTCGAATTACTGAGGATTTGCCGTTGTTTGCGAGAATATCTCATCAATGAATCCCGTTACCCCACAAAGATCCAATTCAAGACGGCTATTTTGAGAAAAAGTTCTGAAGCGCCCGATTTTTAGAGGGATATAAAACAGTTATGTTTAAATAATACTTATAACTATTATTTTAATTACAGTGTTATGATCAAAGAGGAGTCAGTACATGAAAGGAAGATTATTGGTTAGTATTTGCCTTCTGGGCATTGTGTTAGCATTAATGACTATGCCGGTGTCGGCGGCGACTGCATCCGTTGGTATATTGGGAAGTATTCCGCAAGCTGTTTCGATTAGTGTTTCCACTCCCGCAGCTGGAACACTTAATCCAGGATCAACTACAACATGGTCCCCGGCCATAACCGCTACATCCAACACTGGATTCACCATTACGGTTTCAGATATGACAGGTCGTGCAAGTACCAGTCTAGGGAATATGAGTTCTGTTACAACTTCCGCTCCAGCTTCTTATCTGACGCCAGCTACAGTTTTAGGAACACCGATTAGTGTCGTTGGAACAACTCAAGCGAGTCCCCTAGTTACTGCAGCCAGCGCAGCAGGAGGAATGGGCAACGCAATAAATGCCACCGTTCCTCAAACGGTCTATACAAGTTCGGTCCCAGTCACAGCCGACTCACTTCCGCTCACCGTCTCCCAGCCGGTTTTGACTGCTGATACGGTTCTGCCAACCAATCAAGAGTACAGAATTGACCTGACGTTCACCATCACAAATACGTAAGTTTGAGTCACTCTGGATTTCAGCAACCTTTTTATTATTTTCTCACGTTCTAAACATTGTTCGGTTATGACCCGCGTGTTTTCAGAACTTCCGAATGAACACGGGGGGAGATTTAACAAGATGGATGAGGGATGAAATGGCACATACGCAACATCAATTCCGGTCGATGCAGATCACACTTTCAGCAGTGATAATCTTCCTGCTTCTCTGTGCAGTGCCTTCCGCTGCACTCGGCGTAATAGGTTCAAAATACATGGGGAGTATCTCACCTGGCGGGACGGATACTTATGTTATGACCATAACGCTCGGAGCTAATGAACAACCCACTGATCTCACGGTGCAAGTGGCAGGATTCGGACAGACTCTCGATGGAGTGTATATACCGCTGACTGCGGAGAATGACGTAAACCCGTATTCAGCCCGGAGTTTCATCACTCTTGACAATTCGACAATTCACCTGGAGCCCGGTTCGCAACAGAATGTAAATGCGACGATCAATCTTCCGCAGAATGTCGGTGCGGGCGGCAGGTATGCGATCATCTATATCCGTTCACTCCCGAGTGGAGCGTCAAATTACGAGACGGCTGTTGATGTCCCGGTATTCATAACCATTGCCGGTACGACCCCGAAAGAAACCGGCAGTATCCTCCAGATTAATTCGGGAACCGTAACCATCGGCCAACCGCTCACGATTACCACGACCTTTCAGAATACCGGTAACATTCATTACTACTCCGCCGTTAACGAAGTCACCATGACCGATTCAAACGGCGCCTTTGTCGCAAATGTCTCAACATCCCCGATGGCATATGCAATCATCCCGGGAAACACGGTGAAGTTTGTCGCACAACCCGCCGTGAATAACCTGCAGCCGGGAACCTATACGGTAGATTCGAAAGTCCTTCTGAACGGACAGGTGCTCGATGAGAACAGCACGACACTCACCATTACAACGAACTATATTCCTCCCGTAACCGCATCGAATATAACGGTAAGCCCCGGCAGCCCGGCTACCCTTGCATCACCAGACGGACGATATTCAGTCTCGTTCCCGCAGGGAGCGGTGCTGAGCGATGTTGTTGTCACCCTTCAACCTTATTCAATGAACCAGCTCAGCCCGGCGCCGTCAGGTGCCAAACTGGGGGCAACCAGCTTTGAGATAACCGGCCTTGCCGGACTGCTGAGCAAGGATGCATCGGTACTGGTGAAATACTCTTCGGATGACCTGGCGGCCGCCGGCGGAGATGCATCCCAGCTGAAGCTCGCGTACTGGGATGCGGCACAGAACCAGTGGGTCATCCTGCCAACACAGGTGAACACGCAGGGCATGACACTGACAACATCCACGAACCACATGGGAATCTGGGCGGTCATGGTCTCATCCTCAACAAGTGCGGGATCTCCTGCCGGTGCGCCCACGAAAGCTCCCCTGCCCGCGGTGCTGGGTATTGTCGCCATCGCTGCCACCGCAATCATTGCAGCAGCACGGCGAAGATGAGGAAATGATCGCTAAAAAAAAATCTCTTGTTTTTATCATTCTCTCCTGCTGTCTTCTTACGGTATCGGTTTTCTTCTCATGTCCTGTTGCCGGTGACCAGAGTTCCGGGGTAATGGCGATAATCGGCAGTCTTCATCTGGTCACGTCCAACGTAGCAGTCACCGGCATCGACGCAAGCAATGCAACGATCACATGGATGACCAATGAGGATGCAAACAGTACTGTCGTGTATGGCACGACGACCAGCTATGGATCCAGCAGCACAGACGGGGTCATGACCGAAGACCATACGGTATCCCTTCACAGCTTATCACCGGGCACGATATACCATTTCCAGGTGGTCTCAATTGACCTTGCCGGGAACAGTGCCATAAGCACCGATTCGACCTTCAATACGACTGCCATTCAGAACGGAACCGCAGTAACGAACGCCACTTCTTCGACGACGTTTCCCTGGCTCAATATCGAGACGGCAGTCGGTGCCCAGCAGGCCACCGTCAACGTGTCAACCTCCCCGGGAGCAGTCCAGGTTTCCGGAAACACGGTGACCGTCCAGAACCCGGGTAACGGCTGGTCCTCCCTGCAATTTGTCGGCTCAGGCATCACGACACTGGATGGTAATGTCAGTACACCGCAGGTCCAGAGCGTGAGCATGCAGAGCGAGCCGGTCACGGCATCCCTTGGTGGTACCGTTGGTACGGTCAGCACTCAGATCAAGATCGGACTGAACCAGATCATAAGCGGTGTAACACTTCAGCAGAGCGTTATCCAGGGAGCAACGACGACGGTGGCGGATGCCTTCCAGGTTGCGGCAACGAACAATAATCTTGCTGTGCAGGCCGTTGCCTATTCCGTGCAGTTCCAGAACACTGCGCAGTTGGACGCCAACCTGAACTCTGATGGCGTCAAAGTGAATATGACTGTCGACGATGCATGGGTAGCCGCAAATGCCCCGGGTGGCAGCGTGAATAATGTACGGATCTTCCGGCTCGGGGACGACGGGACCGAGGAAGTCCTCAGTACGACGTTCCTTTTCCGCCAGGGTACCACCGATTATTTCGAAGCTACCTCGCCCAACGGGCTTTCCACCTTCGGTATCGTTGCTGTGGCTTCCAGTGGCACATCAGGCGGCGGTGGCGGAGGAGGCGGAAGCGCGTACGCAGGGGGCGGGAGCACCTATGGATCGGGCGGAGGTGGTGGAGGGAGTGTCCAGATCGCCGTTCCGCAGGGAGCTCCGGCAGCCCCGCAGGGAGCTCCGGCAGTTCCGCAGCAACCGGGGCCGGCCCAGATCTCCCCCACGACAACACAGTCATTATCTGTTGCCGGGTTGACGGTGACCACGGGGGCATCCGGAATCCAGACCTTTACCTTGGACCGTACCAAGGCAGCGCAATCCGGTGTCTCAGTAAGTGTCGATAATAACGTGATCACCACCAACCAGCCCGGTCTTACCCTGACGATTATCACCAGCGGGAGCCCGTCAATAGAGGATGACGTGATTTCGGGTACTGTCCAGTCTGTCAGCATACAAACAACGCCATCGGCCGCCGACCTGAGTTTTGGCAGTGTATCGGTATCGATCGATGCTGCGCTTGCCACTATTCCCGAGAATGCAGCAATTACCACGACTATCTCCGAGATGGTGAGTTCTGATGCCAGGAGTGCGTTCCAGCAGGCAGCACAGGACAATAACCAGCAGGTTGAAGCGATTGCCTATGTCATGAGCGTTGAGAAGACCAACTTTGCGGCAACCGGGCCTGCTACGGTGACCATGACCATCAGCCCGGACTGGGTTACCAGCCACGGTGGAATTCAATCGGTCTCCATCGCACGCATGGGTGATGATAAGACCGTCGAGATACTGGATACTTCCTACAAGGGTACGGATGCGCAGGGATCTCTGGTCTTTGAAGGCAATTCCCCCCATGGATTGTCTGTCTTCGGTATTACCACCGTAAAGACCTTTGAAACCGTCCAGCAGAAACAACCGGAGGCTGCTCCCGTGGCACTTTTGGTTCAGGCAGCATTCGGAACAGCGGGTGCCGTTCTGGGAGGAATCGCCGGGTTGATCAGGAGCAATTACGTCATCATCCTTGTCTATGCAGGTCTCGTTGCATGTTGCATTCTGGTCTATGCCGGCTGGCTTATACGAAAGCGTGCGCAACAGAAGCGTAAATAAATAAAAAGGGTCCCCCTTTTTTGAGAGGGTACAGCGGCAATCAGCGGACGATGGGAGATGCGTGCGCATCGAACGGGTTGGTCCGCATTGCCAGCGAGAACAGGTACGGGTAGTTCTCTTTGAGGTGCTGCATATACACCAGCCATTCCCGGATGAGCAGGCCGTAGACCCGGTTGATATCGGTCGAGAGATGTGCATAATCTGTTGGCGGGAGATCGGTGAGCCGGTCTCTCACCCGCAGCTCCTCGGCCAGGTGGAAGAGTGCCTGCATCAGCTCCGTGAACGTCTCATACTCGATCAGGTGCGGGTTCTCCAGCATGGCGAGCATCAGCGGCTTATTGGAGGAGAGGAACTCATTCAGTGCTGTGAGGTCGAGACTGGTGCTCCTGATCATGGTCTTGTGTCCCGCGATGACCGAACCCGCATGGGCAAAATCGCTCCCTGACCAGGTGCCGGAGACGACAAGGGCGTTCTGGATCCCGGCAATATCCGGGTCGGCGGAAGAGAATGTACGGAGCAGGGCCGTCCCGATCTCAGAGAAGAAGACCCCGACGAGCATATTCATCTTGCGCAGGTGTTCCGCACCTTCGCGTTCCGCGATGAAGTACTCAACGGTGTTTGCCGCGACGGCAACAAAGCAGCCCACCCCGGCCAGGATGACGACGAGCGTGATCACCTTGCCCGGGAACGTGTGCGGCGAGATGTCGCCGAACCCCACGGTGGCGATGGTCACCAGCACGAAATAGAAGGCGTCAAAGGGGTGCAGGCCTTCCGTGATCATCAGGCCGATCGTGCCGAATATGACGACAGCAATGAGCACCGCGATGAGGATCTGGAGCCGGAACCTGATTCTCCCCTGCATGCACACTTCTCCACGGTATTGCTATAAAAGGACTCCGGAGAGTTTACCAAAGTGGCAGATACGATACCCCCGACCAGATTCGAACTGGTGTCGCCGGATCCAAAGTCCTGCATGATTGACCGCTACACTACGGGGGTTCACGACAGCAAGACCACGCATCTGAATCTGACAACACCGGTTCGGCACGTGATCATGTCCCTGTTATATCATTCTCCAATCTCAAAAAAGCATTGATGATTTTTGCCCGATAGTGGCCGGGGAGTGCCGGGGTCTTTGCATCTGATGCCCGGATAGTTCTCCCCCGTACCATTTTCATCCAACCGGCACCATTACAGGACTCTCTTTAAAGATCTCTGCAAATTTACCGGATCCGGGTTGCCGGGGAGTTGTCGAAAGTCTCAGAGAAAGACGGCCCCGGGTTCCTTCTTTCCTGAACAGCAAAAACCTGCAACCCGCATCCGGGCAAAAATAACCATCCTTCTTCCGGTAAAAATTCCCCGGGCCTGATATTAATCTGGAAAAAATTCTCTTTTTCAGGACCCGATCACGATCTCTGCCGGTTTTTCCGCACTTGTCTTCTTTTGCGGTTCCTTCTGGTCCGGCATTTTCAGCTCCGCGGCCTTGGCGGGATGCTCTTCGACCTTCAGGTGTCCTTTTGGCAACCTCGCGAGGATCTCCCGGCTTACCTTGAGTTGCTCTTTCATCACGCTTGAGATCTCGGCAAGGATCTTATTCTGCGCCGAGATCAGACCCTCAAGTTCCTGGGAGACGCCAGTACCGGGCTCGGCAGGCAACGATGCCTCCTCGTGTTTCTTGACAAATTCATGGCGGCGTTTCCAGATCTTGCTGATGCTGTCGATACCTTTCTTCCGGGTGGGAAATGCCTCGCGATACCGTTCGTAAAATTCATGGCTGTCATTGCACTGGACAACGAGATCGATCTCCGCCGGGTCAATTTTTTCATATCTCCGTTTCTGGGGCCTTGTCATACAGATAAACATTGGAGATTTTCGGATTTGAAGTTATCTCCGTTGATAAAGTATTCTAAAAAAAATTGGAAATAGGAGAATTTCACTCATTAATATAATAAAAATAGGAAAAATCGAGATTCCGGGGATCGTTAAACCAAGAACACATGCCGTGTAAAACCGGGTTTCCCAGTGGCTGTGCCAGTTGGTAATGCACAGTAGAGAGAGGAATGCGGATACCTTGCACCGGTACCCGGGGTGGAACAGATGGGCGATGGTGATCCGCCCGACCTGCACCGGAATACCGGAAATCATTGGAAAAATTCTGATTTTGAGCAGCGTTCACATCAGGAGATTGTATAATGAAATTTTTGGAACTTACCCGTATTCCACCATAACATTTGAGACTTTGGAGAAGTTAGGATTATCCGGGAAATATCCCTGAGAACACGGAAATAGCGAGAATTCTGGATTCTGCTATGTTATATCAGGTAGATTGGAAAACTTTGGAGAAATTGTGATTTGAGTGATATTTCATTCGTAAAAATGGAAATTGAAAATTATTGATTTCAAAGTATTAGCGTTATAAAATTGTAAAAAGAGGAAAGATTCAGATCAAGTGCTCACTTGCGATATCATGAATCTGATTTTGAAACTATCGAATTCTCCCCTGAAATTTGTAAAATCCGGAAAAATTCGGGAGGAGTATGTTATTCCATCATAAAAAATGAGATAAAAATAATTGAAATACGTTTTTTACCGTCTGCAAATTATCAAAAATTGGAAAGATCCTGATTTTGCAATCACCAGATCCGGTTTACCGAAAAATACCGGGCCACCACCCCCAAATCTGATACCCCTGATGCGCATGAACGGGTAATCCCTTGGGTACTTTTTCAGGACATGGATTCGTGAGCAGTCGTGGGATTCCAGTGGTGACCATTTTCCATGTGATCATCCAATCTTCCGGCGATAGATTCTGAATTTTAGAGGGAAACGTTCTGCCAGTACAGGTCCGGATACGCCTTGAAAGGTGTAAGAGGTATGTCTGGGAACCCAGAACGGCAACTCCCGGCAGGAACGAGGTGGGATCGCCGGAAAAAATGGCCGCGTTTGCATATAGCATCATACGGTTTACAGTAAGAGGTTCTGCTGGTATTTATCACGTAATAAAATCGATTATAGGGAGTTTTAGGGCAAACGGCGGGCAAATATCGGGAAATTTACGGGAGATGGCGCTGCGGCTCTTGCCGGTGAGATGTCTCATACAAATGCCAAAATGACACTATGGGATGGTGCAACGGGATGTCCCGGGCTGTTCGGGTAACGGCGCAAATGCCCGGTGCTACGATTCTTCCCGGTTGCCGGACAACGGGAAGAACTGTTGGTATACCTGGCGGCGCTCGTCGATGTCCGTGTGGAGGTAGATCTCCGTGGTCTTGATGGATGTATGCCCGAGATTCTCTTGCACGACCCGCAGGTTCTTGGAGCGCCTATAGAGTTCGCTTGCATAGCTGTGTCGGATCTTGTGGGGCGTGATGCCCGGGGGAGCATAATGCCGGAAGATATGCTGGATCGCCCGCGGGGAGATATGCTTGCCCTGCTGGCCGATGAACAGAGGTCCGGTAAGGTTGTTGCCGACGAATTTCCGGATCTCGACCAGCGTGTCGTCATCGATAAAGACGATCCGGATCTTGTCCCCCTTCCCCCGGATCCGTATCGTGTGCTCGTCAAAATCGATGTCCTCGATATTCATATTGCAGAGCTCCGATACCCGGACACCGGTGGCGTAAATCGTCCGGACGATCAGCCGGTCGCGGGGGTCTTCGATGGAATCAATCAAGCGGAGCACCTGGTTGTGCTTGAGGTATTTGACTTCCTGCTGCTTGATCCGGGGGCGTTCGATGCCGCTTAAGGGATTTGCCACCACGGCACCCTGCGAGGCAAGGAACCGGTAGAACGAGCTGAGCGTCGAGATGATCCGGTGGAATGTCTTGGGCTTGTAGGTCCGCATCGATGAGACAAACGAGAGGAAGTCGGTCACCATCACCGGCAGGACATCGACACTGGTATCGAGTCGGGCATTCTCAAAGTCCTTCCAGAAAAAGACCAGCTTCGTCATTTCCGTATGCCGTCGCAGCCAGACATAATAGGCAAAATGCTTGATAACCTGTTCGTAGCTGTCCAGCGTACGGTTGGAATAATTGCGCATCCGCAGGTAATTCCGGTAGCTTTTGAGCCACTCCGAAAAATACCCGCTTTCCATGCTCTATTCTTTTTTATCTCAAATTAATAAAGTTTTGCGCAGAATATGTATTCGGCGAAATCGCGAATTTCCAATCGAAATCCGTAATCTGGATATTTGGCCAATGCAGGATTAGGGCCAAGGCTGATTTGATACCGGGCGAATACCTGGAACCTTCCCGTAGGACTTCCGGGAACTTCCTTTCCGGGAATATTTTTGAAAAAAAAACGCCAGATTTTCATGGCCCAAAACAGGGGTTTTTTCATTTTCATCATACTTTTACCCATCCGGTGCTGAGAAATGCCAACAGAACGCGATTAAAAGGGGTTTTAATTTTTTCATTAATCCCTGTTTCCATAACCTCTCGTTGGAAAAGTGAACTGTTAACGCCTTGCAGTACAATTTTCCGGGATGAGGAACTCCTTTTGGTCTCGTATTCCTGATGATCCTTCTCCTGACTTTATCGGCAGCGTGTTCAGCTCCCATCTCGTGGCAGCAACCTGCAGGCACCGATTCCAAAAATACGATAATGCCCCATCGATTGCGGGATTGTTTCACAGCAGTAAGGAAATATTACCAGAATAACCCATAAGATGACGATAATCCGGCAGGTATGCAGGAAAAGATCCACCCGGGTTTGCCGTCGGAAAAAGCGACTCACAAGACCGGCATGGTCTGATGTGCGGGGCAATCGCCCATGACTCCTGCCACTTCCGGCAATACCGTCACTACCAGATAGTATCACTTGGAACTGCTGTTCCCATTGACCTATTTTTCGATGAAGTTGCCGAAGCGGAAGACTTCTCCTCCCCACTATGCGGTTCTCGAACGGAACGGGGCGGATCCTTTAATGGTCATGAATGCGGCGAACATGAATGAGCACAACCAAGTACTGGGATGAAAAGAACGTCTGGTGTGATCCGTCAGGATATTTTACCGTCAAAGGATCTCTTGGCATCTTCACCGTTTTTAAGGTCATGTTGTAATCCCAAAGCCCCATGGGGGAGATTTCAGTAAAAACCCCAGTCTTATAGCAGATTTTGATGAGACTACCGCTGTTAATGCTCCGAAAGGAGGACGGTTTTGGACGGCAGAGTATGAGGGAGTATCCTCCTGCCGGGTTGAGAGTGATCTTCTGACTTACGATTGTGGTGTGCAAAAATTGTGCAATACTGTATCAGTCCCATTATCAGCTAGTTAATTGACGCACTGCTTTTGGTTTGACTTCCCTCAAGAACATGAAAAAACCCATAACCAGCGTATTTTGTCAAACCGTTCGCATATGGCAGAGTAAAAGAAAATGCCTTCACAGTCGGGCAGGAGCATAATAAACCGTATGATGCTATACATAAAGGGGATATTTTTGATCGGGTCCGGGAAGTCTTTTAGAAAGAATATTAGGGATCGCCAGATTCCGATGACCTGTGCCGTGAGGCACGTCGATATTGAGGATGCGTGACCAGGGTTACGGATGGTGGTGCGCCAGTATACAATGACGGATTGGAATGACGAAAACCTTCCGGATATCGGCTCAATCGCCCCATCCATCTAACCTGCCTCTCGCATGGTAGACATTGACATGATGAGATAATCTGCGGCAGGAACACGGGGGAACTTATCATGCCAGAACCCTCATGGGGGAAGAACTATTTATGTAATTAAAAGGAATCATTGGTAATGTAGTATGACGCATGACTCCCAATTTCTGACTCCCAAGGAGGTTGCTGAGATCCTCGGCGTCCACCAGAAAACCGTTCACCTCTGGCTCCGCACCGGGAAACTTGCCGGCACAAAAATATCCTACCGTGCCTGGCGCATCCCACAATCAGCACTTGATTCCTTTGTAGAACAGAACAGCAATATTTCCCTTCATGGTCCAATGGCAACCAGAAAAGAAGCAAAGGTTGACTCCTCACGGGCAACACCCCCTCCCAGGGGAGAGCATGCCGGGGATCCCCTCACATCCCCACAGTCAAAAATGAAACATTACCTCCGGGACATCATGGGAGAAGAAAGCCCGGATCGTTCTGATCATACCTAAAGCCTCTGCTTCTTTCGTGCACTCTGGCATTGCAGCAGCCAAGACAACCGGCGGCTTGGTACACGTAATCCGAAAAATTGCCGAAGTTTGCGGCATGTTCTTTTTCGGTTCTGATGTATATCCCTCTGTACTTGAACCTCAAGCACCGGTGTTTTCACCCCCGGTATAAACCATATACTGCTATATATAAAGAGGTCAAATAATCAGCCAGTTCTTTCAAACAAGACTCAGTTCATCATGAACCAAAAACAAGATGATACCATGGACGAATCCATTATCCAGCAGGAGATAAACAAATACAAAAAGTTCAGGAAAGTGGACGGTGCCACGTACCGGAAAGTGAATCACTTTTTGCGCAAGCGGACTTATATCACCGCCCGCGAGTGGGCGCTCGCACGGTTGTGTACGGACTTCCGGACATCTGGCGGGGCCGAGATGACGTTTATCGGGAGGCATCTCCCCGAGTTGGTCCCGTTCATGGAGGAGCCCTATACCCCTCAGGCAGTGAACCAGGCACGGCATTCATTTAAAAAGAAGGTCAGGAAGGCAAGCGCCACGTTTTTCTACGGCGCGATGTGCGGATTTTTTACCACCGACGAGCTGGACGATCTCCTGTTCGAGGCGAGCGAGGTCTCAAGATTCCTCCTCGAAGTTGAAGGGACGACACTCGATATCGATGAGGAGATCGATATCGAGGACCGGATCACGAAAGTGATGCGGAGTGTCGGGGAGACGGCAAAAACTATCTTAATGGCACGAAGTGCAGACACGAATGCAGCCAGCACGGCAGGCCCACCAGCGCCCGAAAAACACGTTTTGCCATCAAAATCCCGCCGGAGCCGGAATAAACGATCACTAGCAGGTGCAGGGACGGAGGAACCCGCAGGAAACGATCAACCTGCAATGTCTGAAAATATTCCCGGACCAAACGAGTCGGCATCTCAGCCGGAACAAGAACAGGATGTGACGGCATCACAGGATCGGACCGGATCAGATCCTCCCGGAAACTGGTAATTCTTATGAAGATAATCCAAGTTGTCGGAAAGGCGAATTCCGGTAAGACCACTTTCATCCGAGCCCTCATCCCGGAACTGGAGAAACGCGGGCGTGTTGCCGTAATAAAACACTTAAAAGACCATGAATTCATGTTGGAAAAAGGAAAAGATACCACCGCTTTTTTTGAGAGTGGGGTCGATATCACTATCGGTATCGATTCGCATAAAGCGGTGGTTACGACACGGAAGAACCAACTTGACGATACTCTCCGGCTCCTCAAAGATAATGGTATGGATTTTGTCCTCGTGGAGGGATTCAAGACCCGGTCGTTTCCGAAAGTCGTTCTTGGCGATCTCAAGGTCGACTCGGCCATCCTTAGGAATCCGACCGTGACACAAGTCCTGAACGCACTCCATCTGTTCAAAGAGTATTAGAATCAAAAACACTGATATACCAGAAAAGAATGACAACAAAAAAGGTAAAAAAACGGTTGTTCGGGACAAACGGCGTCCGCGGGGTTGTCGGAAAGGCTATCACACCGGAACTTGTGCTTTGCATCGGTAAAGCGCTCGGCGCACTCAGACCTGGCCGGATCGCCGTCGGAAGGGATACCCGGACATCCGGGGAGACGATGGTCAGGGCATTAAAAGCCGGGTTACTGGCGATTGGATGCGATGTTGTCGATTGCGGTATTCTCCCCACACCCGCACTTCAGTATCTTGTAAAAGAGCATTATGACGGCGGTGCAATGATCACCGCGTCCCACAATCCACCGGAGTATAACGGTGTCAAGATTATCGAACCAGATGGCACCGAAATGGGTGATGCGGAGATCCTTCAGCTTGAAGGTCTGGTATTTAAATCATCGGTGCCAGTTAAGCCATGGGATCTGGTAGGAAAAGAAGTAACAGCCCCAAATCTAATCGATGAATATATTCGGGCAATCGCCCGTCAATTTCCTGAACGGCCCGGGGAAGGTATGACAGTTGTCGTTGATCCCGGTTCTGGTCCGTCGTGCCTGACGACGCCAGCCATCCTTCGTGCTATGGGGTGCCGGGTAATCACCATCAATGGTATCATGGACGGTATATTCCCTGGCCGCCTCCCGGAACCTTCTCCAGAGGGACTCAGGGAGCTTGCATCTCTCGTGACCGCAAGCAGGGCCTCATTTGGAATTGCACATGATGGCGACGCTGACCGTGCCGTATTCGTTGACGAAAAAGGGCGGTTTATAGAAGAAAATCAGGAATTTGCGCTTATCGCGCACTATATCTGTAAGGAAACAAAAGGTATCCTCGTCACACCGGTAAGTACTTCCCTGATGATTGAAATGACGGCGGGCAAGGTTGGTTGTGAGATCGTATATACCCCGGTGGGAAGTATTTATGTCGCACGAACCATGCGGGAGCTGATCGCCGAAGGAAAAACGGTGGCGTTCGGCGGGGAAGGAAACGGCGGGCTGATCTTTCCAAATCACCAGTTCTGCCGTGATGGCGGGATGACTGCCGCCGTAATGGTCTCTTTTCTTGCTAGTACGCGGCAGGATCTGTCCATTATTGTCGACCAATTACCCAGACGGTACATGGTAAAAGAGAAGATTACGACCCCGCGGGGAAATGAACTACTTTTAGAACTGGAACGCCTTTACAAGGACGAATCCCCCGATTATACGGATGGCCTGAAAATCAGGCGAGGCAATTCCTGGGTACTGATCCGGGTTTCCGGCACCGAGCCCATTGTCCGCGTCATGGTGGATGCCGATGGGGAAAATGCGGGAAAAGCGATTGCCCAAGAAATCAAAGGAGAAATAACCCGCATCCTCAACCAGATGATATGAATACAGAGAGTCTCTTATTATCATAGACTTCATGATCAAGACATATTACTGATGAATAATGATAAAAAAACGCATAGAATTATTCATTTTCCTGAATTATACAAAAATTAAATGGCAAAATGAAGGATAAAACGTAAATTATCGAAAATATTGTTCAGTAAATCAAAAAAAATTAAAATTACCCATAATTTAAAAGGAGAAATATTTATAATAGTTTAGTCAAATTGATTTTACTCAGGCACATTGATCAAACCCGGTATAAAAATGGTTTTATCCGCCACAATCACTGACAAAATCCGGCAGGCGTTATCAGAAAAAAACTGGAGATCGATAGAGGAGATTGTTACTGATACCGGCCTCCCAAAAGGAAAACGTGCACGCAAGGCGCTGCATAATGATATAAATTTCCTGATTACCGATGCAGCATTTGGAAATAATCAGCCAGAATTTTTGTCAGCTCTACGGGATATTTCCTGTGCAGATAACCCTGATCTCTTTTATCAGATCATCAGGAAATATATCGCGACAAAAGATGAAAAGTGGCTTCTGGCGTTTTATGAGTTATCGAAAAAACTGGAGAGAAAAAGTACCCGGTCCCGGATATTTGCAGTAATGGCAAAAGAACTTATTTCTACCGGCGTTTCTGAATCCAATCCGGTAATCATCGAAAAAGGGCTCAAAATACTTGATAATATCAACTTCCGGAAATACCGGTCAGACAGCATGATTGATATTATACCGCTTCTGATTGTCTGGTCGATTACCCGTTATAATGTCGATCTACTGTACCGTTCACGAGATTTCATACAGGAGATTAACGATATTTCAAAACGGGCAGTATTACATGCGGAAATTTCGCAGGCAATTGCCACCATTGCGATTCACCGTAAAGATCGAGGTCTTTACTTTGATAGTATCAGGAACGCAACGGATATTCGCCAGAAACTCCGAAGAAATAGATGCATTTCGGTAATCATTGAAAAAGGAGCAAAATCTGTCTTCGGAAAGGAGATCCTGGATATACAAAGATTTATTCAGAATTTCGCAGACATTGCACCTCAAGACCAAGCTGAAATAATCGATGCTGTAACCTGGCAGGTTCTTGATAGGATAAAAGATAAAGACCAGATTAATCGGATCCTTAGCGATCTGTGCGAAACCCAACCGTTTGTAGGTGGCAACGTCATCCTTAGTCTTCTCAAAAAAGCAGAAAAATCGGGGGAATCGTGGTACCTATCGGATGCAATTGAATTTCGCCAATATCTTCCCATTGAATGGAATTTTCCCATCAGGGAAGTCATTCACGCAGGGATTGCCGTTGCCGGGCATTCCCGTTCAATGAAAGTCCTTGCCGATCTCGTTCCCCTAATCGACACCGCCTGCGATGTGGAAATGTCGTCCCGCATATATTTACAGTTTACCCAGATCATGCTCTCTGGCGGCGATTTTAATCTGGCGGCGGAAACATTTGGAAAAATCGAGCCGAAAAACGAAATTTTATCCCAGTATATCGATTGCCTGACGCACTTGTTGAAAGAGGGTATTTTTCAGGATCGTATTAATTCTCTATCCGAATCTATATTCAAAAAATCCCATGAGAATATATTTTTTACGGCAGTTAACAAGGCAGTCAACGAAGCAAGTCATGAGATGTCTTTTCAGGATATCGTCATGCATCTCGATTCCCTGAATAACCTTATCCTCCTTCACCCCAAACGGGATCAGATCTTTCTTGATTGCGTTGTAACGCTTGTTAACCGGGGATTCCTCGATGGCACTGATCCTGATATCCTAGTAAAACTCGCGGAATCCATCAAAGATCCATCCATCCGAGAACGGGCAATATCCACAATTATCATCAAAATTGCCAAGATCGGAGCCCAGACCAGAAACCGGGACTTTCTCCAGAGAGCCGTAGGGATAACCTGTCTGATTGAGGGCCAAAATACCCGGTCTGCAACCCTGAGCAGTATTATTGATGAAGCGTCGATTCTTGCCGCCACCCAAGGCGATCTTGATCTTCTGTTACGGATGAGGGCATGGAGCAGTTCTCTTCTGGATGACAACCTAATTACTTATGCAATGGCAAATATCATCGATGGCGTTATAAAATATGCGACAGATAAACAATCCCCGGATGCTCTCGAAGATGCGTACCTCATAGCCAGAGATATAGCTGATCCTTCGTTGCGGATGCAGTTGTGCGAACATATTACTGAATGCCTGGTAAAAATCGGGTGCGCTCTTCTCCAGGATCAGAAGTTTCAGGACCGCATGAATGCAGAATCTGCTATCCTTCAACCATTCTCCCGGGGATTGCAATTACTGAAAAACGAGAGTAAAAAGACTCAGTTGTCCCTTAAGATTGCAAGGATGATTGATATTATTCTGTCATATTCGCGAAAAAGTGCAAATCCTGATTATATCGTCCCGCTAGTCTTTTTTTCCGTTGAGATCGAAAATCCCTTTGAACGGAATGCGATGTTGTCAAGGATTGTTTCTAACCTCAATGAAGAGATTGACCACCCGGACTCTGCAGATCCCTATGAAATAATGGCGTATCTCCTTCAGAGAAATTATCACGTAAAATCTTCAACTGAAATCATCGACCTGATAGACCGTCTTCTTCATTTTGTGAACGATCCCTATGTGAAATTACACGGCATGTGCAATCTTGCCGATACCTGCATTCGTATAAAAAATAATCTGCGTGCAGAAAAAATTCTGGACGAAGCATATGAAGCCGTTGGTTTTCTTCACGCAGAGTACCAGAAAGTACTGATCCTCGCCGACTTAACCACACTATATTGCTATATTGATCCAACAAAAGCAAAAACCTGCCTTGATCGCGGACTGCAGCAATTGACCGTTGTTGAGTTTGACAGTGATGCGATTGCACGCCGGCAGATCGTTGCTGCGATGGTAAGCCTCAACACCATCATGCCGAACGCCGGACGAATCGCGCTTGTCCTCCAGATCATAGAGAAGATCATTGATCCTGTTGAGTACGTCAATGCGCTACTTGCAGCCTACGCTATTGTACGTGAGGATAAAGAACAGGTAAGGACATTGATCCGGTATGCATCGGAAGCGATAGCAAAGATTTCTTCTCCCTATGACAAAGCGCTGCTCCAACTGGAGATTTTCCCTCTCGCATTACAGAGCTACAATGACGATACTCCGCTTTTAATGCTCAGGCAGGCGGAAGATCTCGCGGCAACGATAAACATATCGTTCATTGCGGATACAATCCGCGACGATATCGCCCGTCTTCTTTTTGCAATCTCCGAAACACGTGCAGATAATCACTATCGGAAAAAAGCCATAGAAGTGCTGCAAACCATCGATGATGACGAACTGCGACAATCCCGTCTGTTACAAGCGGGATTAGATGATGAAAAGGAAACGGTCTCTCCTTACGGCAAAATCAGGTCAGTATATAACAGAGTAATCGAAGAAGGAACCCAGCATGGTCATGCGATGGCACTTGAACGGATGGTCCGTTCTGTTGCCGATCGCGGGAAAGAGGCAGTTTATTTCTGCAGCCTTTCGATTCTTTTCAGGAAAAACGGCGATATGAAGATGGCCAAAAAAATGTTACAATATGCAATCAAAGAAGCAAGCATAATCCGGCCGCTTTCCCGACGGGGATATGTGTTGTGCGACATTGCAATGAAGACGTACGCAGCAGGATGTGAAACTGAAGCTCAGGATATTCTTGAATGCGCGATGGATGCGGCAACCAATATCCGGCAATCATCACTTCGGGATACGGTATTTAACGAACTTGAACTTGCGATCAGAATTATGCAGGGGTTACAATAGTGAAAACCCTTGAGATCCTGATCACCGGCCGGGTTCAGAAAATCGGGTTCCGGGCATGCGTCCGAAAAATAGCAACGGATTTAAACGTAACAGGAACGGTGATGAATCTTACTGACGGAAAAGTGCAGATTTTTGCCACGTCAGAACCCATGATCCTAGAGAAATTTGTTTCGATGCTTTACAGCTGTCCACGGGCAGTGATACGGGATCTGAAAACTGCGGAACTTACATTAAGGACATACGAAGATTTTTCCATCATCAAAAGTGAAGGACGGATTAAAACATCACTCTGAATTCATCCGCCTTCATTATCGCCTTCAGGAAATTATCAACCTGCTTTTCGATTTTTTCATTATCGATGGAAGTTTTACATCCGCCAGTCAATTTTTGTAACAGACCCCCCGAAAGCAGACACCGGTTTTGGGTCTGTTCAAAATCGTCGGATACCAGCGAATTACAGGTGATATTCAGAACGACCGGATCGATCATCTCGGCCTTGAATGGTTCGATCAGATCATTTATGAGGGATCCAGGCCCTTCATGTAGCAGACCTGTATCCGGATCCATTCTGGCACCGATTACTGCGACACAGCAGTTACCAAAGAGCATCGAGTAGCCAAATGAGAGCATCGCATTGACCGGATCGCGCTGAGGCCGTGTTGTCCGCCGGTGAAAGTCAAGGGATTTTGGGGTGACCCGTGAGATAATCTCGTAATACATATCGGCCGTCAGACGGACCAGCCTGCGAATTTCCTCCAGTTTGACCAGATACTCCAGCTCTTCGTAAGATTTATGAAGAAACTGTGATTCTCCCTCGTAAAATATTTCGATGCTCTGTGTTTCCTGGATCTTTTCGATTGCAATAAGGCGGGATCGTACCGCGGCTTGGGCGAGTGAGACTGCATACCGGTGACGCGGTAATCCCTGCTGCAATTTCCGGATCTCCTCGTCGCTTCGATCACCAAACGGCCGGATAATTCCTACCGGAGTCCCATCAGGCTCGAAAAAAGAGATATATGTACCGTTTCTTATGAGTCTCGACAGGGTAGTTGAATTGAGCGTGTGGCCACCGACTATCAGGAGATTTCTGATTCCGTCGAGAGGATATTCATCGACAGTACCGTTTTTGAGGATAATCAATTTTTTTTGAGTGGACTTGATATGGGCACCGAACCCATATACCGTCAGCCATGAGAACTCTCTTGACATACGTTCCTAGCGGATCGTTTGAATTAATCTAATTACTACCATTTCCCTCATGATTAAGGCATCGTTTTTGGGCATCTGGCTCGTGTTGGCTGTGGGGGGGGATTTTTCCATACAGGGGAGATACCGCAACATCACAGGGGAAAAATAATGAGGTAGAAACGAAATAATGTGCCATAAATACTATGTCATGTAACAGCATAACAGAGGGTGCAGATGTTCTGGGATAAAAAAAGTGAAACTCTCAAATCTGCTGATCTGCAGGCTCTTCAGCTGAAGCGTCTGAAAAAAACTCTGCATCAGGTTCAAAACGTCGGGTTTTACCGGAAGCAATTCAGCGATGCAGGAATAAAAGTTACGGATATCAGGAAGCTCGAGGACATCCGGAAGCTTCCTTTCACTAAAAAACAGGATTTGAGAGACGGTTATCCCTTCGGATTCTTTGCCGTTCCCTTAAAAAAGATTATCCGGATCCATACCACGTCAGGCACCACTGGGAAACCAACCGTCGTGGGATATACCCGGAATGACCTCGATACCTGGGCAAACCTGATCGCCCGCAATATGACGATGATCGGCCTTGACGAAGGCGATGTGTTTCAGAACATGATCAGCTATGGCATGTTCACCGGTGGGCTCGGGTTTCATTATGGTGCCGAAAAGGTCGGGATGACCGTTGTCCCGAGTGGCACCGGCAACACTAGGCGCCAGCTTGAAATGATCCACGATTTCGGTACGACAGCAATCCATGCAACACCCAGTTACGCAATGCATTTATCCGAGATCGCCGAGGAGTCAGGGTCATCGCTTGAATCCCTAAAAACAGGTATGTTCGGGGCAGAACCCTGGTCAGAAACGCTGCGCGGGGAACTCGAGAACCGGCTGGGGCTGGAGGCCTTTGATTCCTACGGTCTTTCCGAGCTTTTCGGCCCTGGTGTGGCGTTTGAATGCCCGGAACACAACGGCCTTCATATCTGGCACGATGTGTATCTCGTCGAGATCATCGATCCCATGACCGGTGAGTCACTCGGGGAGGGGGAACGGGGAGAGATGGTGGTCACGCCTCTGGTAAAAGAGGCGATGCCGCTTGTACGATACCGTACGGGAGATATCACCATGAAACTGGAAGACGGCTGCATCTGCGGACGTATGCCAAAGATCGCAAGGATTACGGGAAGGAGTGATGATATGCTGGTTATACGGGGAATAAACGTTTTTCCGTCCCAGATCGAGCATGTTCTTCTCGGTATTCCCGAAGTGGGGAAGCAGTTTATGGTATACGTGGACAGGGTAAACCATCTGGACGAAATGACGATCGACGTTGAAATGTGCAAGGACTCCTTCCATGGAGAACTTGCAGATCTGGCGAAGATCCAGAAAAAAGTGGTCAATGAGTTGAGGGATGCACTTGAGCTGCGTACAACCGTGAAGCTGGTCGAGCCCGGTTCGCTCCCAAGGTTTGAACTCAAGGCAAAGCGGGTGATCGACCGCCGGGGGGTGACTTGATGCGGTGCTGGGACCCGCGGATTGAGGAGATGCCGCCTGCCGATATCCGGAAGATGCAATATAGACTACTTAAAAGTCTCGTGTGCCGCCTGTACAGCTTTTCGCCATTCTATCACAACCGAATGAAAGAGCAGAAAGTCCACCCGGACGATATCAGGGAACTATCCGATGTCACAAAATTACCTTTCATGTTCAAGCGGGACCTGCGGGATAATTATCCGGACAAAATTTTCACAGCAACGCAAGAGGAGCTCGTCCGTTATCACGTATCTTCCGGCACCACTGGAAAACCGACGGTCGTCGGGTATACCCAGCATGACCTGAACACTTGGACCACCTCGCTTGCCCGCGCCCTGACATCGATCGGTTTGGGAAGAGGGGACGTGATTCAGGACAGCTACGGTTATGGACTGTTTACAGGGGGTCTTGGTTTGCACTACGGGGCAGAACGGATCGGCGCAACCGTGCTTCCCACGAGCGTCGGGAATACGGAACGCCAGATTGAACTGATGCAGGACCTTGGAACGACGGCAATTGCATGCACGCCGTCATACCTGCTCCATATCGGTGAAGTGGCAGAAAAGATGGGTGTCAATATCAAAAAAGACACGAAACTTCGGACAGGAATTCTCGGTGCAGAACCATGGACAGATGGGATGCGTACCCGCATGGAAAACTGGCTGGGGATCAGGGCCTACGATATCTACGGGACAAGCGAGCTTTCCGGCCCCATGTTCACAGAATGCACGGAACAGAAAGGCTTCCATGTCTGGTCGGATATCGCTTACGTGGAGATTATCGATCCAAAGACTGGTGAACCGCTCGGATCCGGCGAAAGAGGTGAATTGACCATCACCATCCTCCAGAAAGAGGCGCTTCCCATGGTTCGCTATCGTATTGGCGATATCTCGATTATGGATGACAGTACCTGCCCCTGCGGCAGGACGCATCCCCGGGTCCAGCGTATCCAAGGCAGGGTGGACGACATGCTAATCATCCGCGGTATCAACGTGTTCCCGTCTCAGGTTGAATATACCCTCATGACGATTCCGGAAGTGGGCCAGCATTTCCAGATCGTGGTCGAACGGAGGGGTGCACTCGATGAGATGCTGGTGCGTGTCGAGCTCAACCGGGAATCATTCAGCGATAAGATCACCGATCTCATACAGGTTCAGCATAAGGTGGAACATCGTCTCAGGAATGCGCTGAACGTAAACGTTGACGTTGAACTCGTGGAACCAGGATCATTACCAAGATTTGAAGGAAAATCGAAAAAAGTGATCGATAAGAGGTCGTTGTAAATGGATACAAAAAAATTCGTCATCAAGCAGATATCGGTGTTCTCGGAGAACCGTCCGGGCCGGCTCGCATCCATTGCACAAGCGCTGAGAGAGGAAAACATCAACATCCTTGCTTTCAGCATTGCCGAAGCAAACGGTTTTGGTGTCGTGAGAGCACTGGTGGATCACCCGGAAAAGGCATATGAAAAACTATCCTCTCTCGGGTTCAATGTCGCATTTACCGATGTCATTGCGGTTCGCATGAAAGACAAACCGGGCGGGCTTTTTGAAATTGCAAAGGTGCTGGGAGATGCCGGTATCAACATCGATTATTCCTATGCATACTCCGGCAAAGAAGCTGCTGTATTGATCCTTCGGGTCGATAAAGTTGAAGATGCAATCGAAAAGATCCAGAAATCCGGTGCAACACTTCTGGAGCGGTCCGTCTTTCACTGATCCCCTCTTACTTCTTTTCCCATTTTATCAGTTCCGATACCTGCGACAAAGTACTGCCACGCTGGATCTCCTCGCGGATGCGTTCCTCATTCTTCCTAACTTCAAGAGCCCTGCGGGCGATTTCATAGGCACGTTCCTGCGGAATGACCACAACCCCGCTCTCGTCGCCGATGATCCAGTCCCCGGGGCGTACGTTCTGCCCCCCGCAGCTTATCTCTGCATTGATCTCGCCAAATCCCTTAGGTTCTCCTGCGTTCGGCACGACTGTTCTGGCAAAGATGGGAAACTTCATCGCACGGATATCATCGACATCCCTGACTGCGCCATCTATTATAACGCCGGCAATACCTTTTATCACGCAGCTGGCGGTGGCAAGTTCGCCCCACGGCGCTACATGGGTACCCCCATCATTATTGATGACGATCACATTGCCCTTTTCCGCGACATCGATGGCTTCTACAGGTTTTGCCCAGTCACCTGAAAACGTCTGTACGGTAATTGCCTTCCCTGCCATCTTCACGTTGCCGCAGATCGAGATGATCCCATTCATTGCCCCCTTCCGGTGCATGGCGTCGGAAATGTTGGGGGCAGACACCTGCATCAAAATATTACGAATTTCTTCATCCGGATCTCTTTTCTCCGGAGCATGGATGGAAAGGTGATCAATCGCGTCCCGGATCTTTCGGGTGGATGCGGTGACATCGGCAGAACGAACAATCCAGCCACCCACAATGACAATCGCAGCACCTTGCCGGACAGCCTCAGCGGCGGTCGACGCATCAAGGCCTCCTGCAACGGCTATCGGGATTCCAACCTGCCCGTTCAGGTTCACAAGCAGGTCCAATGAACTTTTACCAACCATCTGCTGATCGATCCCAACATGGGCGCCGATGATATCGACACCCCTTAATTCGATGTCACGGGCACGCTTAACCGGATCCTGAACGTTGATAAGGTCGGCCATCACCTTGATGCCATAGAGACGGGCCGCCCTCACAGCTTCCGCGATAACGGAATCGTCGGCGTCGGCAAGGATACACACGACATCTGCCCCCGCTTTTGCCGCCATCTCCACTTCGATCGTTCCGGTATCTGCAACTTTCATATCCGCCACGAGAGTGGTGCCGGGGAATTGATCGCGCAACGTCCTGACCGCATTCATCCCTTCACTTTTTATCAGCGGGGTTCCTGCCTCAATCCAGTCTGCACCACCGTCGACCGCTTCCTGAGCGATCTGTAGCGCCCGTTTGAGTTCCAGAACATCAAGTGCAACCTGCAGGACCGCCTTTTTCATGAATAATGGTGTGATGCACCGGACGTTTAAGGATTGTGAGAAAGATGAAAAGGTGTTTGCTGATGCATCAGGGTTGAGCCATAATCATCATACAGGATCCCCCACCTCTCAGTCAAGTGACGGGAATTTTTTAGCCGGTCTTGGTTGAACGTACAACCACCAGAGAAAGGAAACGGCACTGCCATCGGGCAACGCCAATAAAACAATTCCTGTGAGATTCTGTTCCTTCTCGTATATACCTTCAAGCGGGCGGTCAAAAAATTTTGAACAAATCTCGTAATCTCCAGGGAAGAGATGACTTTATCATCTAATCTTTTTTAAAGGTATCGTAAAATACTATTTTTTTCATCTCCTTTTTCTGTATGATGGAGATATCCGAGGGGATACCTGCGGGGACGAGGGATACGAGTGTATACTTATTCGGCACCTCCAGCAGGCTTCGGACCGGTTCCGCGTAGCCCTTCTTGTCACCTGCAACCCAGCATGAACCCACACCGTGTGCCTGAAGCGCAAGTATCAGGTTCTCGGTTGCAGCACAGCAATCTTCCAAGTAATATTTTGCATTTTTCTCTCCAAAGATGGCAAAACAAATTACAGATTCGGCGATAAATTTTCCATGATCTGTAAGTCCTGCGATTGCTGAAAGGATCTTTTTGTCCCGAATGACCCCTATCAGCCATGGCTGCAAATTCATCGCGGTCGGAGCATGAACTGCACAGTTAACCGCATCCAGGATAATGAGGTCATCAATGGGATCGGGTTTGAACTGTCTCACGCTGTGCCGTGATTTTATTACTGTGGTTACTACGTTCATACATCGAATTTTGCTTAACAGGCCATAAAAGGTATGGACAACTGGTACGAAAAGGAAAGAACAAACGATTTAAAATTAGGTGGAAAAAAATTTCAAGCGCCATGGATCTCAACGAGCGGAAGTTAACTCCCGCCTAAACCCGGATACCATTAAGCGACCTGCCGTATATCTGACAGGGTCGTTCCCCCTCTCACGGACAAAAGATAGAGGTTATGAGCAATTCTGCTGGCCCACAATCACTGTCGTCTGGTAAGCAGGATTGCAGAACCGGCAACAAGCGCCAGTGTCGCGACAGCCGGATCAAATCCGGGAGAAGTTGTCGTGGTTGGTCCGGTAGTTGTTCCGGTAGCCCTTGCCATTAGTGTGGTTTCAGGAATGACCGTTGGCGTTGTTGCCGGGGGTGTTGAGGTACTCACTGCCGTCACAGTGGCGGTAGTGGTTACAGGTACCTGATTGGTGGTCGTGGCGGGAACCGTGGTGCTCTGGACCGGTGTGTTTGTGGTAGGGATATTGGCACGGATCAGCGGGTTCTGTTCCTGATCGAGCAGGCTGACCTGCGTGGTGATAGTTTTACCGGGTACTCCATAATTATCATACATGTGGTTCACGTTGCACTCTGCCCAGACTGTGTACGTTCCTGACGGGTATATTGCATTGCCCGTGTCCCAGATTCCGCCGGTATTCGTCGGGTTGGATGTCACAGGAATATCGACAATAGAATTTGTGGCAGCGCCGTTGACGAGCGCCGTGTACGTACCGCCAGCCGGGGGCTGCACGTAAATAGTGACAAGGGCAGAAGTTCCCCTCTGGGAAATGGCATTAAGATTGCTATCAATTTGGAAACCGACCACGTCCCCCCGGTACACCCACCCGTTGTTGATATCTACGCTCGCACTTGTATCCTGCGCACGAAGGTCCAGCTGCGGATCCGTGACGGTGAAGGCCGCCGTCTTGCCTGGGAGGACATACCATGAACCGGTATAAGGGCCGAATACCGTCGGTGATATAAAAAAGTTATGGGGATCGGAGATCGAAGTCTGGGCATCCGGGGAGCTCGTGGCGATGGATGCACCGGATGCCCACCAGCCGAGCTGCGTACCGGCCGAACATGCCGGTGTACAGACACCACTCACATCCAACCCCTGTTCGCCAATAAAAACCGTATTTCCTTGGGAGATGGTATTTATTGCGGCAGTAACCGGGAAGACCACAAACAACGTCACGGTGGCGATAAGTGCAAAGGCCAATTGGAGTTTGTTCGTCATGATCAACCATTTTCTTTTCATGGTATAAATTTGGCGGGGCGATCCATCACCCGAATAGGACGGCGGAATCTCCCCCCGGAATTATCCCGGTTGGCGGGCACATGTCTTCGTTCCGTTCCCGGATTGCCAGTTGCTTGAGGAATTGAAGCCTTTTAAACCGATACACGACAATAAGACTCCGATCGATTTATACCGACCGATAGCAAAACCCATCCCGCGTTTTCAGGCCATCTGTATCGACAACGCTAAAATATCCGCAGGGAATCGCGCACCTGTTGATGCACTGTTTCACCTTTTCAGATTCCTTGTTCTCGGATATCCTGCGCCTGATGAGATTTTCTGCAAGCGTACGTGCATCATCCGGGGCAATGGGGCTGCCGATACCGGGGCAGGGAAAAACAACGAGCCGATCTCCATCCAGCATGAACGGATAGGTCATACAGATCCACGGGCGCGTTTCGTATATCTCGCATGTGCCCGGAAGGGAGAACCTGCACCGGCCGTGCTGCCGTCTCAGAACCCAGCCGATAGTGAATGTCTCTCCTCTCCTGCCGGTGATCACTTCCGGATAGGGTTCCGCAATATCCTCCCATGAATAACCATACCGTGATGCAATGGCCCGGATCTCATCAGGGCCTGCCATCACCAGTCCCGAATCGCCGGCTTCGGTTTTACAGCATGAACCGCAGTGGAGACACTCAAACCCGGAAGACAGGATTTTTTCTGCAAGAGCTTCGGCTTCGGATATATATTCCTGGGAATCCGGATATGAAATGGAATTACTTTCCGGCATGTTCAAGTGAGATCCTATTGAAATTGGTAAAGACCCGCGTCCCTTCAAACGTGTGACTTACTTCCGGATGCCACTGGAGGCCAAATATACGTTTCTCTAGATGCGCAATTGCCTCGACATTGCAGATACTCGAACGGGCAAGGAGGGTAAACCCTTCGGGCATCCGTGAGACTTCGTCCGCGTGCGATGCCCAGACAGGGATCTTTGACGGGTACCCTTCAAGAATTTCATCGTGCTCCAGTATATCAACCTCAACTGAACCATATCCTCCGCTCTTTCCCGGGTGAACATCCCCGCCAAATTTTTTTGCAATGACATGAAGGCCAAGACATATCCCCAGAACCGGCAGGCCGAGATCCAGGTACTGGTAACAATTGCCGGCCCGTTCAATCGCCGGACCTCCGCCAAGAATGATCCCCCTGCATTCCCGGGCTACCACCTCAGGTGGAGTCGTGTTCGGGATCATCGAGACGCCGATATCAAGATCCCGGAGCGAGCGATGTATCAGGTGATTGAACTGCCCGTAATTGTTAACCACATAAAGTGGAAGCATTATACAGCTGTTGGCGCGGAACTGCTATAAGCCTGTTCAGCTGTAGACATGGATGATCTCAAAAATCTTTTTCCGGATCACTTCCGGGGTGTATCCCATCAGATATGCGAGGAACATTGCCCCCCCTGCGCCCATACCCTCTTTTACCTCTCCGATGCAATATCGTGCAAGCCCGGAATGTCCAAGATCTTCGAACCCTGGATCAATATAGATGATGTCAACACTCAGCTCTTCTGCCAAGGAAGGTACGTTCGCGCTGGTATCATCCCGGACATAGACCGTTGTCACAACAAGCGGGAGATCGTAATTCAATGCTTTGATTATGCCGCAGACGGCAAGCATCTGGGTGCCTCCTGCGAGCACCAGCTTTCCCTGGTACGTATGTGCAATTCCGGCCGCGACCGGCATCATGGGATCTCCGGTCATCCTGATAATCTGCAGCGGATCGATAACGTGATGGAGGGGAAACCTTTTCAGCGCATCGATGCAGATCTCCTCTTTCAGGCCGATGGGATTATTCACGAAACTGCTACTGACGCGGGCATGGCGGCCGAGAGCGCGAAGGACGCAGAGCGCTGTCGTTGTCCCGCCGGGGACGCATTCACCCAGCACGAGCATATCGCTGCAAGTGGAGAGGGATTTTCCGATCCGTTCGCCCTGCGTAAAAAGCTCGGACGCCTGAGGGACCGCATCCCCATGACGGGGATCATTTCCGGCGTGCCCACCGGCTTCGAGTACGGGGACAGTTGGCGGATAATAGAGACCGGCGTTGATGAATACCGGCGTAACACCGGTCAGTTCCATCATTGCCCTAGTGATAGAAGCGGGGGTGGGACAACCGGATGGAGTGTTGGGTTTCAGGGGCATGCTGGAAATGTACCCATTAACAATGAGTTCTGCATCGAGGATTGGTGTAAGCAGCGTCTTTTCTGCAGTTGGCCCTGCACCTGATACTCCGGGAACCGTGGAGAGGAGGGTATTTGCCAGTATGCCGCAAAAAGCAGGTTTTGAAAAAGTTATATCAGGAGTTTTGGTGATGAAAACCATGATGATCCGCTCATATGTTCTTCCTGTCGTGCTGCTTGAATATATCGGTGCTTTTACACTTCACAAGCCTCTAATAGGTGAATTATCACTATACTTGTTCTGATGTTTGAGATTGAAGAGAGGCTGGAAAAGAAGGAGATAACACTTGATGCTATTGTCGAGGCGGCAATGGGCCTGTATGTTTCCCATGGGATGCCGGAACAGCAGGCAGCCGTCGAGATAAAAAAGAAGATCCAAAAATATCTCAATGATCCTAATGTCTCCTCGCTCCTCCTCGGCGCAATCCTGCTTGAAGAAGAATTGTTCGAGAAAAGGAAAAATTCCGAAATTGCAGACGACCCCGTTTTTTTATTGAGCGATGAGATTATTGGTATGGCGATTGCAGAATGCATAGGGGGGACGTATGCCCGGTTCGAATTCACCCGTTATGACCAGAAAAAACCGGGTATCCTCTCTACGCTGGGACCATTTCTTGACGATGCGATTGCCGGGCTGATCGCCGGCTGCACATCCCGCCTCTATAGTGAATGCGTATGAAGGCCGTTGTATCCCTGCTGCAGTTTACCACCATCCTACCCCTTGGAAAACTGCAGGATTTCGAACGGTTTGCACGGCATTCCTATCTTTTTCCTCTCGCCGGCTATGTCACCGGCCTGCTGGTCGCGTTGCCGGTTTTTTTCATTCAAGATCGGGTAATCGCCGCTGCTGTGGCAATAGCCGGGGTGATCCTGATATCCGGTGCTCATCATTTTGACGGCCTGCTCGATTTCGGGGATGGCCTTATGGCCCACGGTGATCAGGAAAAACGGGTGCAGGCGCTTACAGACCGGTATGTAGGTGCCGGCGGCATTGCAGCTGGTATCGTGGTCAGCCTTCTCCTTTTCTCCGGCTATTTCGCGTCGCCATCCATCATCGCTGCCATTATCATCGGTGAGGTCGGCGCAAAATTTTCCATGGCGTTTCTCACCGCATACGGCCCTCCTTTTAAGGAGGGGATGCACCATTATCTCCACGGGTTTGCACGATCGTACTTCCCGTTTCTCTCTCTCCTTCTCTGCCTCCCTCTTATCTTCCTTCCTGTCCGTACTGTCGCACTCGCAACGGCAGCCATTATTATGATCACATTCCCGGCTATAATGCTCCTAATCTCCGAGAAAATGTTTGGCGGGGTAAATGGCGATATCGTCGGAGCAACTCATGAGATTACCCGTGCAGCTATCGTTCTTGCGATCGCGTTGGTCTGATCCCAAGCGATAATCCGGCCCCGTCTGTACAATCATCGACCCGATAGCGATCCGATCAGAAGAGGCGCCGGAAGCCCTCGTTTCCGTCATCATTGCATTCAACCGCAGTTCCGTCACGCACGAGCGTATTGAACATCATGGCGGCATTCATCAGCGAATCGTCCCCACCGCCACCGCCACGGAGGTCGGCAAGTGCACGTGACTGGGGCGCCGGGTTCAGGCGTTTTCCCGCCCAGACGCCTTTGCAGTGGATGCAGTACGCGCAATGGCTGTATACTGAAACATTTCCGTCAGCGCAGGTAACCGTTACACGGCCTTTTGCAGCATCGCGCTGGAACTGCAGTGTCTTCATGAAGAGTGATCTCCTGCAAACGATATGAGAATATCGAAACAGAATTTTCACCTGAAAAAACGTTCCCTGTCGAAATATTTTATATAGATGGGTCTCATATATGTAATACTCGCATAGACTGACTATATGCGGACAGTCCCACCTGTTTGGAGGAAGATAATAAATGGCATCTGAAAAGCCCCATATGAATCTGGCTATTATCGGACATATCGACCACGGGAAATCAACTCTCGTCGGAAGAATGATGTTCGAAACCGGTGCAGTACCTGCACACATCATCGAGGCCTACCGGAAGGAGGCCGAATCAAAGGGTAAGGCTACATTTGAATTTGCGTGGGTCATGGACAACCTAAAGGAAGAGCGTGAAAGAGGTATTACGATCGATATCGCCCATAAGAGGTTCGACACGCCGAAATATTACTTCACGGTCGTGGACTGTCCGGGACACCGGGACTTCGTCAAGAACATGATCACCGGCGCCTCACAGGCCGACGCTGCAATCCTTGTGGTCGCAGCCGCTGATGGTGTCATGGAGCAGACCAAGGAGCATGTATTCCTTGCCCGTACCCTCGGCATCACGCAAATTATCATTGCTATCAACAAGATGGATGCCGTAAAATATGACGAGAAACGGTTCAATGAGGTAAAGAAGGACCTCTCCGACCTCATCAAGATGGTCGGCTACAAACCCGACGAGACTCTTTTTATCCCGATCAGTGCGTTGAACGGTATCAACATCAAGGTAAACAGCCCCGAGACCCCGTGGTACAAGGGCCCTGCTCTCGTTACGGCACTCGACACATTCAAGGAGCCCGAAAAACCCGTCGAAAAGCCGCTGCGTCTGCCGATTCAAGATGTCTACAGCATCAGCGGTATTGGCACAGTCCCGGTCGGCCGTGTGGAGACCGGCGTGATGAAGAAGGGAATGAAAGTCTCGTTCATGCCAGCCAATAAAGACGGTGAGATTAAGTCGATCGAAATGCATCACGAAGAGATCCCGCAGGCAATTCCCGGTGACAACGTTGGTTTCAACGTCCGGGGTATTGGCAAAGGGGATATCCGCCGTGGCGACGTATGTGGTCCCGCAGACCAGCCACCGACTGTTGCCGATGAATTCACCGCACAGATCGTGGTGCTCCAGCACCCGAGCGCGATCACGGTCGGATATACCCCGGTCTTCCATTGCCATACCACCCAGACGGCCTGCACGTTTGTCGAACTCAAAAAGAAGCTTGACCCGCGTTCCGGCCAGACTAAAGAAGAAAACCCCACGTTTCTGAAGACTGGTGATGCGGCAATTGTCCAGATCAAGCCGACCAAACCAATGGTCATTGAAAATGTCAAAGAACTTCCGCAGCTGGGCAGGTTCGCCGTCCGCGATATGGGATCAACGATCGCCGCTGGCATGTGTATCGCCATCCAGCCGAAACAGATGAGATAATATTTTTTTGGTGAAGAACATGCAAAAAGCCAGAATTCGCCTGACAGGAACAGACTTCAATAAGGTAGAGATGGTCTGTAACAGGATCCGTGAGATTGCCGAACGAACAGGAGTAAATCTGGCTGGTCCGATACCGCTCCCGACAAAGAGGTTGATTGTACCGATCCGCAAGAGCCCGGATGGTGAAGGGACAGCTACGTGGGACCGCTGGCAGATGCGTGTACACAAGCGGCTCATCGATATCGATGCGGATGAACGCGCACTCCGTCAGCTGATGCGTATTCAAGTCCCAAAAGACATCGGAATTGAGATTGTATTAGAGAGTTGAAGGTGCGGCGTGCATCAGGCCGCTGGATTTTCCGATAAAATAAAACGCGTTTTTACTTTTGAAAGGATTTTCCTCCTCATTTTACTGACTGCTATTATTGTTCGGTTCTGGCAGCTGGATCTCAAACTCTTCCATCACGACGAGGCCATCCATTCCTGGTTCTCCTATACGCTCCTGACAACGGGAAGCTGGGTCTATGACCCGAGTTATCATGGGCCTTTCCTCTATTACATAACGGCGGGGATATTCTCCCTTTTTGGGGCTTCCGACCTTGTCGCACGGCTGATGCCGGCCCTGTTCGGAACCCTTCTCATCCCGCTCGTCTATTGTATTTTTCGATTGGGCTACCTCAGCAAAGCACAGACGCTTGTCGTAGCGCTGTTCATTGCCATCTCCCCGGATATGGTCTATTTCTCCCGGTTCCTCCGTCACGATATCTTCATGCTCTTTTTCACGCTGCTCCTGCTCGTTGCACTGCTCTATTACTTTGAGAGGGGACAGTCTCGTTTTGCTATAATTGCTGCAATTGCAGCAGCAGGAGGGCTCTGTTGTAAGGAGGAGATGCCGATCATTCTCCTGATATTTGCTTCATTTTTTATCTTCGCAATCTGGAGAAAGAAATTCACCCTCCCGCCGCAATGGAAAAAAGATCTGGCTCTCTGCCTGCTCATCATTGCCGGGATTCTGGTCGTACTCTATTCGGCGTTTGGTGCCCATCCGGAGACGCTGATAGGCCTGAATTTCCAAGTGAATACCACTGGGTGGTACCAAGCTGTAGATCACTGGGTAGCAATGTCCAACGAGCAGCGGCTGGGTGGACCTTGGTTTTTCTATATCCCCCTCTTCCTCCTCTACGAGGTCCCGATATTTGTCCTCGCGATCATCGGTACCCTCCAGTTTATTCTCGCAGGAAACACCGTTGGGCTGTTCCTGCGGCGCATAAAAAACTGGCTTTACTTCCGGCATTATAGTCTTTCCACCGCCGAACTTACTGAAGAAAGTATCCGACAGTTGCAATCTCCGCAGGTCTCTTCAAAGAGCGAAGAGTTTTTCCGGCTCTGCATTTACTGGATGCTCCTTACCATGGCATTTTACGCATATGTTGGCGAGAAGGTGCCATGGCTGATCATCCACCAGCTGCTTCCGATGTGCTTTGTTGCCGTGTACAGGCTGAACTGGCAGAAGATCGTCTTTGCCCTTATCGGGTGCGGGTTTCTCCTCCTCATGACTTGGCATGTCGCGTTTATTCCTGCCGATATCAATGAACCAATCGTCCAGGTACAGAACTCTGAGGATTTGCGGGAAGTAATGCGACTTATGGATAATTCCAGCCATATCGTTCTCGCATCGAAGAATTACTGGCCGCTCCCGTGGTATTATCGTGGCGATCGCTGGAACAAGATCACCTTTTATGGCGATATCGTGGATGAACAGACGCTCCTTGAGAACCACCCGGATATGATCATCCTGTGGGATGCTGCCAGTTACCCCTCTCTTCCTGGATACAATAAAATGACCTACAAGCTGGATTACTGGTTCTCAATCTACGATAATGAGAACCGCCTGCCAGAGTACTACTTCTATCGGGATGGGAAGATGGGAAGCATCAATCTTGACGTATTTACCCGGCAACAGGGATAACTGGATGGTGACGTTTATTTATATCCCAAATCAGATTCTTCTTTTACGACAATCCTATGATTTTTAGTTGGGAGAGAGGACCTTGTTTTTGATGCTAATAAAAAATAAGGATAGTTAGTAGGGGGTCCTAGTATAGAAGTGACTCGTTGGTACACATCTCCTGCGTCGCATCTCGAAAATATTCACATGAATATTTTTCGGCTCTGGAGAAAAACCAAAGTTTCCAATAATAGACAGAATAGATTTTGACGGGAGGGCAATGTCTTTAGTTGAAGCATCTCTCCACGACACCTCTCCTGTTCCTTTGTCATAGCTCGGAGATTTCTGATGAATTCTTCGATTGCAAAGTCTGAGTGGTTCACTAGGATCATGAGGGGGGGAGAACGCATTAAATTTTTCCGAGACAATACTTGCTGAGGATTCGATACTTTATAAAAAGAATCTCCAAGCAATCCCCACTGATAGTGAGATTAAACTTCTTTCAAGAGCGTTAAAAGGGTTCTCCGATGATTTTATGTAGCCTTTTTCTCATATTTTATCTCATCAAGATTCGAATGATTCATCCCAACGTTAAGAAACGGTGAACCATTTGCGAGCGTTGAGAGATTTTCTGATAATTCCACCAGAGAACCGCGATTTTAATCAATGCGCCAAGGCTTTAAGCCAGAGAACGAGAACAATGAAAGAAAAAGAGGGAATTATTAACCGAGCTCGTCCCAGCTGGACCGTTTACGGTATATGATGATTCCGACAACAACCAGCACGACAACAATGACAACGACGACGATGACCAGAACTCCGGAACCAAAAATGCTGCCGATACCAGCAAGCGGGTTAAACCCTGAGTTCACCGTCTGGTTGAGGGCAACCGCATCATTATATGATTTGTTTCCTTCAGTAAACGCCTGCTGGGCAATGGAACGTGCCTGATCATAATTCCCGCTGGTAATCGCATTATTGGCATTGGTGATGTAGCTGGCTGCAATCTCATGCTCTGCGACGATAGGTGACAACCTCGCGTCATTCGACAGGCTCTTGTTGACTTGAAGATACGTAATAAGGCTTTCCGCATTATTCACGGGAACCTGGGCATCTGCAACCGTTTTTTGTGCCCATGCCTGGTCGAGGGCGGTCTGGCCGGTCTGGATCGTACTATTGACCGCAACCAGATCGTTCATTGCATCCGTAAACTGGGTAGTTGGCAGGGCCTGAGCTGCAGCAATCTGCTGCTGCGCCTGGTTATAACTCGCCTCGGCAGCAGATGTATCGACACCCAAGGCGGACTTCTCATCGATAAGGGCCTTGAAAGCCTGGAGGGCGTCATTTGCGGACGCGATGCTGGTCGCAATATCCCCGGTGTTGATCACGAGGGTCGAATACGTCACTTCCGAGCCGGGCAGCGGGTTGGCATTGTTGTCGAGTTCCACAATGTCAATAAGGGTTTTATTGCTTGTTGTGGTGACCGTCGGCGCATTTCCTTCAAGTGTAATCCTGAGCGATTCTTCGACACTTGATGCCGGGTAATCGAGATCCCATCCGCTTAACTGCAATAAGCGCCCGGCAGCCTGCGGCCGGGGATTTTCCACCCCGTTGAGCAGCAACGTGTAGGTCCATGCCGGCTTATCAAGATCAGTCACCATCTGTAAGGTATCGCCCGAAGGGAATGTATCCGAACCGGACGAGGCAAAATTGACGGTAAATGCAACAACAACCGGCGTTCCGGGGGTCAATGAGCCAGTAGGATTAACATTCACCGACGCTAGTGAAAATGCCCAGCCCATCTGGACGCACATGGTGAGAAGTACCGCGAGAAATATACATTTAATGAATCCCTTCATCATCAACCTCACTCAAATAACGGCTCAATGCCTTCTTCAAACATATTCGATTTTTTCTCCTTGGACTTAATAACATCTTCCTTTGTCTCCTTTGCAATATCGAGGAGCTCCTTGATCCGCGGTGCATTGCCAACGGTGGCCAGCATGACCACTGCGGCAACATATTCGCTGTTCACCGGATAATCTCCCCCCCGGACCTCAACACCGGCAATATTTTCCTCCACCCAGCTCTTCGCTTTTTCCACGCCTTTCCGGTCCATCTCATCGGGCGGGCCGGCCACCAGCACCAATGCACGTTCTGCTGTTGAATAATCGCAGGGCAGGGTGAGGCGGCCGAGCATCGCCCGGCGCACCAGTGCGACAATTTTTGCCGACCGGTCCTCACCCAATAAAACTTCCTCGTTTGCATCCTTCTTGGGGCCAAACTTGTCTTTCAGTCCACCGATCAGGCCCCGCTGCTGTTTTGTGCGTTTGCTCATCACTTCACTGACGGCATACCCGACTGACGTAATCCCCCCGCCACGGAGGGTATTGATGATCTCGCTGGAATCAACGACCATCTCCCCGACGCCCATGCGTCCCACTTCCCCGGCACGGAAGAGGATGGCAAACCTTCTCACCACTTCATTATTCAGGCGCTGGAAGGCACTCTTGACGCTCTCCCCTTCGTTCTTCCACGCGCTGTTGTCAAAAATAAAGGTATTATCGGCTTCGTTAACGAGCGTAGTCAGGCTGCGGGCTGCATTGTAAGAATAGAGCCGGCCTTCTTCGGGCGCCGGGATGATACCCAGGGCATACACCGGCTCCCGGTAGATACGCTTGAGATGCCGGGCCAGTACAGGAGAGCCCCCGGAACCGGTACCGCCGCCAAGCCCCGCGACAATCACGAATGCGTCCACATCATGCGTGCCCCGGGTATCGACCGCATTGATGACGCTGTCGATTTCGTCAGCAGTCACTCGTGCGCCGGTCACGTTATCGGTGCCCACACCATGGCCTTTCACCAGAGTCTGGCCGATGAGGATGCGGTCCTTCATCTCTATATTTTTCAGCCCCATCAGGTCAGTCCTTGCGGTATTGACGGCAATTCCCCGGAAACTGTTGGTCCCGAGTTTCTTATCCTGCTCGATAAACATATCGACAATTTTGCCGCCCGCTTGACCAAAACCAATGAAAAATACCCGCATCTGGTTACACCATCCAATGGGCTAACGGATAAGTATTCTCCTTTAATTCTTTTAAGTCCTTTTGTTTTAAGAACTTTGATTTCCTCAACACAAAAACTTTCTTATAAATCAATCCCCTGACCTACGGCGCGTTTTTATGGGTATTTTCCGGAGCCTTTTTCATTTCACTCTGAATAATAATACCGGTAACGTACCATGAAGATTGGCATCATCGGCGGGGGCCTGACGGGGTTGGCCGCGGCTCATACCCTCAGAAACGAGCACGACGTGGCAATCTTTGAAAAGATGCCATATCTCGGCGGGTGCCTCTCTTCGTATCGCGTCAACGATTACTGGATTGAACGGTATTACCACCACTGTTTCTCCTCTGACCGCCATTTTTTTACGTTGATCAACGAACTCGGGCTATCCGGCAGCCTCGAATGGCATACCGGCACCACAGGATATTACAGCCGGCGGCGGATATTCCCGCTCAGTACCCCCCTGCAGATACTCCGGTATCCTGAACTTTCACTTATGGACAAGGCACGGCTTGCCTGGCTGACCGTGAGGGCCAAAAAAATGGACTTGGCCGCTCTCGACGGGATCCCCGCCGAACGGTTCATCCTCGACCACCTCGGCAAGAGGATCTACTCCTCGTTTTTCGAGCCGCTGCTTAAAAGTAAGTTCGGGGAGCGCAAAGGAGACATATCGGCCGCGTGGCTGATGAGCCGGATCGCCATCCGCTCCGACCGTGGAATGACTGGAGAGCACCTAGGATATCTCAACGGAGGATTCCACCGGGTCATCGACCAAATCGGCCACGCAATAGAGGCGGCCGGTGGGAGAATCTCCACGCACTGCCCGGTCATATCGGTCATCCGGAGCAATGGGGGGTGGGAGATAAATCACGAACCCTTCGACTGCGTAATCTCGACCATTCCCCTGCAGGAACTTGGGAGGATTAGCGATCTTCCCATGCCTGCCGTACCCTACCAGGGGGCCGCGTGCATGACGCTTGGCGTTGGACAGGACGTATGTGAAGGAATATATTGGCTGAACATGAGAGACGAATGCCCGTACGGGGCGGTCATTGCCCATACCAATTTCGTCCCGTTCGAACGGTACGGGGAACATATCGTGTATCTTGCGTCCTACTTCACCGGCAGTGTTCCCCCCGATACCGACCAGGTGATGCTCGAGGATTTCAGCCGCCGTTTTGCCATTGCCGGAAATGAGATCCACTGGCACCGCATGGCCGTCGATCCTTGGGCCGGGCCCGTGTATACCACGGGATACCGTTCCCTGATACCTGCCTGCGAACGCCACGGCCTCTTCCTCGCGGGGATGTTCTCCCACGAGAACTACCCGGAGCGGAGCATGGAGGGGTCCATCCGGGCCGGGCTCGCAGCTGCCGAATGCTTACGGAGAAGGAGTGCGGATGGACGGACCTGAAATCACGGCGATCATCCCGGTCTTCAACGACCGTAGCGCTCTCGAGTGTGCGCTCCCGCGATCCGTGGAAGCCCTTTCAGCGATCGCACAGGACTTCGAGATCCTCGTCGCTGAGGACGGCAGTAAGGACGGGAGCGCGGAATTCGTGAAGGAGTACGGGATACGTGAACCCCGCGTGCGCCTGCTCCACAGTGATGTCCGTCTCGGCCGCGGGAAGGCGCTCAACCGGGCCATCCGCGCAGCACTGGGGGAGATCGTCTGCTATTACGATGTGGATCTTGCGACTGACATGCAGCACCTTGCCGGGCTCATCGACGCGATCCGGCAGGGAGCGGACATTTCCTCCGGTTCCCGTCTCCTCCCGCAAAGCGACATACGGCGCACGTGTGGCCGGGAGATCGCGAGCCGTACCTATAATCTTCTCGTGAGAGTAATACTGGGCAGCAGGATCTATGACCACCAGTGCGGCTTCAAGGCATTCCGGAAAGGATGTATCCTCGACCTCCTCCCGCTGGTGCGATCCAACCACTGGTTCTGGGATACCGAGGTCCTTGTCCGGGCGCAACGCAAGGAATATCGCATCGTGGAGCTCCCGGTCCGCTGGCGTGCGGGAAAAGGTACGACTGTGAAGGTGAAAGACGTGTTCGAGATGGGATCATCCATCCTGCGATTATGGTGGCGGATTCATGTACCGGAAGATTAGCGCCATCCTCATCCCGACGCTGCTTGCCGCCGGCATTATCACCTATATGCTGTATACCGTCTGGGGTGATCTGCTCACCGCGCTGCAGCGTGCAATCCCGGCCTATCTCCTCCTTGCCGTCCTGATTTGCATCACGTCCTGGTGGCTCCGGGGATGGCGGTACCACTTCATTCTCGAAGGACTGAACTATTCTGTTGGTACTGTCAAATCCACCGCGTGTGTCTGTATAAGCCAGACTGCAAACCTGATAGTCCCTGCCCGCCTCGGTGATTTTGTCCGGGCATTCATCCTCAAGCATGAATACCAGACCACGTATTCCGAGGGCGTCTCGTCAATTGTTGTCGAACGGGTCTTCGATATCGTGATAGTGGCGTTCCTTGGTGCGGTGTCCCTCTTTTTTGTCCTCAACGTCCCGTCCTGGTTCTATACCATCATCGTGATCCCGCTGCTCGCCGGGGTAATTTTCCTTGTTTTTCTGCTGTTTATCGGGAAACTGACATCGAAGAACCGGTATATTGCCATGGTTTATACCCTTCTGGACGAGATCCGCAGAGCGTCCCTCTCAGTAAAATCGATTCTCGTGCTCAGCGCGACCTCCATCGTGATCTGGCTCCTAGACAGCCTTGTCACGGTTGCAATCGTGATGATGTTTCAGGAACAGATCCCCTTTGCGGTCGTCGTGCTCGCCATCGTCATCGGCAACCTCGTAAAGGCGGTGCCGCTCACACCCGGAGGTATCGGGACGTACGAGCTGGCGCTGGCAATCACCTTCGAGCTTGCCGGCGTGGCTCCTGCAGAGGCTACACTGATCGCGGTCATCGATCACCTAGTCAAGAACCTGGTCACGCTCGGCGGCGGGATCATCTCCATCTACTATTTCGGGGACTGGGTGATCCCGACCATCAGAACCGCCATTGACTCGAAATTTTCCCGGAGTAAGGATTCATGACCCCTGAAGAGCAGATCTTTTCGGTGGTCAGCTGGCTGCTGGTCGTCAGCCTTTTGCAGATCTCTCTGTACCCCGCCCTGAAAAAGACGCTGGGGCGGTTTGCGTTTCCCGCCGCCTTCCCTGCCTCGGTCCTTGTATTTACCCTCGTCTCATGGTACTGCGGGCTGCTGCAGGTGCCGGTCCAAGTCGCGCTCGTCCCCTTTGCGGCGCTTTTCCTGTACCATGTGTATCACCGGGAATATACGGCGGGAGATCTGAAACAGGAGTGGCAGTGGGAGATTATCTTTCTCATCTTCTTTTTCCTCATGCTGGACGTCCGGTTCGTCAACCCGACGATATCCTATGCGGAAAAATTCATGGATCATGCGTTCCTGGCCTCGGTAATGAGAATGCCGGTAGTACCGCCGCTGGATCCTTGGTTTGCCGGTGGGACGCTGGATGTCTACTATTACCTTGGCTACTGGATGTTCGGGTGCCTCGGCCTTGAAAGTGGCGTCCCCTCTACGATCGCGTTTAACCTATCCCTGCCGACCGTTTTCGGGATGGCCGCGGTAATGATATACGCAACTGGCGATCTCCTCCTCGAGCGGTTCAAGTGGCTGCCGATGCTCGTCTTTTTCCTGCCAAACCCGTCATTTTTTTACCAGATCATTATCGGTAAAGGCCTGAATTCGGTCCTCTGGGACAGCACCCGGACGATCGCCAATACTATCAACGAGTACCCTCTCTTCTCGTTCATCTGGGGAGACCTCCACCCCCACGTAATGTCGATATTCAATCAGGTATCCCTGATATTCCTCCTCGTCCTTATCTACAAAAAATGGGAATCCCTCGGTACCCGGGGGAAGTGGCTTGTCTGCATCCTTACTGCAGTGAGCCTCGGATCTATGCCTCTGATCAATACTTGGGACGTCCTGATCTATGCTCCCATCACTCTCCTTTTTGGGGTGATGGTGGTCTGGCGGAACCGTACGACCCGACCCAATACAGGATGGGTATTCCTGCTGTCCGTCCCGGTCCTTTCCATGCTCTGTTACGTGCCGTTCTATTTTGAACTCAAGGCGAATACCGGGGGTATCTCGCTGGTCCACATGCCGTCGGACCCGGTCCAGTTCCTGCTGGTGAATGGCTTTTTTGTCGTGCTCTTCATCGTCCTGCTGGCAGACGAGATCCGCCGGCGCCCGTACCTCCTGCTCATCGTGGTGCCGTTCGCGCTCGCCGGCTATACTGCAGCCGGGATCGCGGCAGTCCCGCTTGTTTATTTCCTGGCAAAAAAGGAGAAAAACGCACCGGAGCTGCTGGCCATCGCGGGCCTTATCCTCCTCATCATTGTCGAATTTGTTTACCTCAAAGACAACATGGGAGAAACCTATTTCCGGATGAACACAGTCTTCAAGAGTTACCTCCCGGCCTGGATCATCCTCGGCACTTCCGGGTTCCTGATGGCGGGGAAGTGGTTGTCCGTCCCCGGGCGGGTGCCGCACCTGCCGGCCCGCACTGCAAACCTGATTGCGACGGCGATGGTTCTCGTGCTCTTTGCCACCCCGCTCGTGATCCCGCTGGACCTCTACAGCTACGGCAGCAGGACGCTGGACGGGCTCGCGTACCTTGAATACCAGCACCCGTCCGATGCCGGTGCGATCGCGTTCCTGCGGGCGCTGCCCGGCAACGAGCGTATCGTTGAGGCGGAGGGAGGGGATTATACCTACTATTCGCGGGTCTCCTCGTTTACCGGTATCCCGGCGATCATCGGCCAGCCATTCCACGAGTTCATGTGGCGCGGGGACGCCGCCGGCTGGTACCGCACACGGATAAATGACGTCGCGGCAATCTACGAGCAGCCGGATGAGACCGTCCCGCTGATGGAGAAGTATAACGCAACCCTGCTCTATGTCGGCGAACCGGAGCGGGAACGCTACTTGGTCAATATCAGCACGACCGGTCTTTCCCTGATTTATTCGGCGGACAGCACCGATATTTACCGGCTCGCGGGCTAGATACCCGGCTCTTTCCCCCGGACAGGTTGTTCACAAACCTTTATTTCTCCTCCTGATGAAATGATATGGCTGCATCACTGCTGACTGATGAGTGATGAAGGAGCGTTCATTTCGCTCCTGAATGAGGTGAGTTATGGCAAAAGGTTACGTAAAAACGCAGGCTCCGGAGGAGCTCCAGAACAAGGCGCTCGAAGCCCTTGAGGTAGCACGGGACACCGGGAAGATCAAGAAGGGATCCAACGAGGCGACAAAAGCCATCGAACGGAGCATCGCCCAGCTCGTCCTGATAGGCGCCGATGTGGAACCCGAAGAGATCGTGATGCATCTCGCCCCGCTCTGCGACGAGAAGAAGATCCCCTATATCTTCATCAACAAACAGAACGATATCGGCGCCGCCAGCGGCCTCGATGTCGGCTCCGCAGCTGCTGCGATTGTCAAGCCGGGCAAGGCAAAAGACGTGATCGAGGATCTCGCAAAGCAGCTGGGCGCCCTGCAGGCGTAAGGTGCGATCATGGCAGATGAAGCAACACCCGCCGAAGTCATCGAGGTCGTCGGTTCCACCGGCATGCATGGAGAAGCGATGCAGGTGAAGTGCCGGATTCTCGAAGGCAATAACAAGGGGCGCATCATCACCCGCAACACCGTCGGGCCGATCCGTGAAGGGGATATTGTGATGCTCCTCGAGACTGAACGGGAAGCAAAGAAACTTTCGAGACGGTGAAGGGAATGGTCGAACATTATACCTGCAGTTTCTGCGGTGCAGCTGTCGAGCCGGGCACCGGTAAGATGTTTGTGAAAAAAGACGGAACGATTTATTACTTCTGCAGCACCAAGTGCCAAAACAACCACCGGCTTGGCAGGGCCCCGCGCCGGGTCCCATGGACGAGTGCAGGAAAGAAGGCCGCCAAGAAGGAGTGAGCCGCGCGATGGATCGCACCTTTGTCATGGTGAAGCCTGACGGGGTTCAGCGGGGTCTTGTGGGTGAGATCGTCTCGCGTCTCGAGTCAAAGGGGCTCAAGCTGGTCGCCGCACGCCTCGAGCAGCTCCCGGAGAACCGGGTCGGTGAGCAATACAAAGAGCATCTTGCAAAACCATTCTTTGCGTCCCTAAGACAGTATATTATGGGAGGCCCATGTTTCCTGATGGTCTGGGAAGGGAGAAACGTCGTTGCAATCGTAAGAAAGGTGATCGGTGCGACCAACCCGCAGGAAGCGGCACCGGGCACGATCCGCGGTGATTTCGGTATCGATATCGGCAGGAATGTAATCCACGCTTCTGATTCTCCCGAGAGCGCCACCCGCGAGATCGCCATCCATTTCGCACTGGATGAACTCTGCGCATACACGCGGATAGATGAGTCCGTCATCTACGAATACTGATTTTTTTTGCCGGGTAGAATACACTCGTTCATCCGGGATTCACGTTCACTTTATGGATGATCTGTCCTAATGGGAGGTTTCTGCCGCGCCAGAATATGGGGCCGGACGAGAAAAATTGATGGTACTGTTTTCGAGATGTGACGATGAAGCACAAGAAGAGAGTTATCAAGCACTCGTCGAGATGGGCCACAGAAAAGGCATGAAAAGACATAAATTATCTTTACGATGCCGCGGACGTGAAGGGTCGTATCGAAATGATTGTTAGTTAAAAAGACAATTTTTAACATGCTGCAACAGCCAAGGCGAAGTTCCGATAACTTTGGTTGGTCCTTTTAGTCTAATCCTATTCGGAATCCGAGAAGTTGAAAATATCTTCTCCATACAAGGATGTAATCACAGGGCACAGATGTACAAGAGAAGAAACCATCAGGTTGTTCTGGGGATCTTCTCCCGCTTGGCATTCGCTTCACAATCAACAGGCTTTCTTTGGAACTCCTGTGAGTTGAAAATAGTTGTGATTTCCCCTAATCTTTGTATTTCCGGTGATTCAAATTCCGGGATCGCTAAAAATTATGGGTTTTTGTCTTTTTTGATTTTTCTTAACAGCAGTACAATCACGAGAATTCCGACAACCAGCCATGCAATCATAAGAAGGACGGTGAGTAAAATCCCGAAGAACATGAACGCTGTATGAGCACCTCCTTTCGTATGTACCGTTCCGGTATTACCATGTATTCCCGGATACGCCCCCCGCATTCCTCTGCCATACCCGTATCCCTGCATCGTATGTCCGTGCGCCCACATGTTGCCATTGGCTGTCATATTCTGGTAGTACGCCATATGTGGTGTCCCGTTACCCCAGGCACCGGAAACTGCTGCCGGCGGGTCAGCAGCGACAACAGTGCCGATTATTGCGATACTGAGAAGTATGATCAGGATGCTGATAATGAGGCCATGTTTCATTAGATAATCATACCATTTCATGATTTATGCTCCTCCTGTAATCCAATTATGGATTCATACATATTCCTTGGCGGTGTCACGATAACTTGGCGGAATCGTTGAAGCCGGTTCCAATTTTAATGTCTTCAACCAAGATTGTGGTTTGTTAGACATTAAGTAACTTATTAACTACATATAGTTATATTTACTTAACTTTGATTTCCATGTATCGAATCTTCATGCCATTGGTCAATCATCCGTCAACCGGTAAAAGTTTCCCGTGAACCTTCCTAATGCATCGTTATAGATTCATAACTAAACAACTAGAATTTAGCATGGCTGCCCGGGCACGTTTGAAGAATGATCGGAAGAACGAGGGTATCTTCGATTGCGGTAAATATCTCTGATTTCGGAAACCATAACCTCTATTTACTTATACGACCGCACTTTCCTTAATGCCCGGCGACCTGCTCAGTTTTTCCCTGCTCAGCCTCTCGTCCCTCATCATTATTGTCAACCCGCTAGGCGCCACCCTCATCTATTTCTCCCTGACTACGCAGCTTGATCAACCCGCTCGGGACCTCATCATCCGTGACTCCTGCCGGATCGCGCTCGTCGTGCTCCTTGCCGTGGGCCTTGTAGGCACGTGGATCCTGCAGTTTTTCGGGATCAGCCTCGAAGCATTCCGGATCGCCGGGGGCATTCTCCTCTTCGGGATTGGTATGGAGATGGTCTACGCACGGACATCCCGCACTAAACTGACGGCGACCGAGAAGTACGAGTCAAAGGATAACGAGGATATCGCTGTAATGCCCCTCGCCATCCCGATGATCGCGGGACCGGGCGCGATCACTACGACCATCGTCCTCACCAACGAGGCGGCGGTCATGGCCCCGCTTGCCAGCCTCGTTGTGTTCGGCTCGATCCTCGTTTCAATCATGATCACTTATTATATGATGCGAAATTCAGAGTATATCATGAGCAGGATCGGCCAGCGGCAATACCGGGTGATCAACCGCCTGCTGGGTATGTTGCTGATGGCCATTGCCGTGCAGTTCGTCATCACCGGTATAAAGGCGGCATTTCCGCTCCTTGGGGGTACATGATGTCTGATTGGGATCTCGCATCGGTCGGCATGGTTCTTATCGGGAGCAGTATCACTGCCGCCGGTATCATTATCGCCGCAATGCTCCTTGGTGTCACGATCGCCAGTGCGCCGTTCCTCCTGCTGACCGCAACGGTCCTCATCGTTTTGAGCGCTGCGCTGATCATCTATGGCCGGCAGGATGAACAGCCGGCGTGAACGCACGGCCGGATTCCGATGACTGGGAGGGTCATGAAATGCTGCAGCGCCCAGATTGCGGCGGTCTGGGAGAGCCCTTGGGAAACATTAAAAAAAACTGAACGATGTATAAGATCCGCTGTTTCTGCCGGCGCTTCGCTTATATGTTTCCCTGAGCAGTTCGCTACCGGCTGGGACCCGCTGTCCCGGAAGAACAGCGAAGAAATGAACGGCGAAACTGTTACCACCCTGCGGGCACTTGCCCAAAAATATTCGGTTACGGTCATAGGGTCATTCCGGGAACGATTTACACCGAAACCGCGAAACACGGCAGTTGCTATCAGTAGCGACGGCGAGATCCTTGCCACGTATTCAAAGATCCATCTTTTCACCCCCACACACGAAGATGATGCGTTCACCCCGGGGACTGTGCCCGGATCGTTCGGCCTTGAAGGAGTGCGCTGCGGGATCGCGATCTGCTACGACCTCAGGTTCCCCGGGCTCTTCCGCACGTATGCAGAGATGGGCATCCATTGTGTCTTTGTTCCCGCCGCGTGGCCGGCAAGCCGCTCCCATGCCTGGGAACTTTTTATCACTACCCGGGCTGCCGAGAACCGGATGTATGTTGCCGGCGTGAATACTGCCGGGACAAATCCCGTGGACCGGTATAGCGGCGCGTCCATGACCGCGGATCCGGAGGGGACCATCATCGCCAGGGCCGGCGACCGGGAAGAACTCATTTTTTTCGGGATCGATCCATCTGTTGGAGATGCACTCCGGGAGCAGTTCCCGGTCGGCAATTGCCATAAGGATGGGTTCTGACCGTCCCCTCCCCCCATCCCGGGAGCTAAACGGCCGGGTTTTCATTCAGGCATGGGGATGGGGATCAAGAGACCCCACTCGGCAAAACACCGCCCTATATGTATCCGTACGGCCAATATTCTTCCATGTACCATCTCGTGTGCGTCCATTGCAAGGCCACGTACCCGGCCAACGAGATCCTTTACAACTGTTCCAGATGCGGTCATTTGCTTGCAGTGGCATACCCGCTTGATGAGATACCCATACAAAAGAAAACATGGGAGCGGCGGCCGCTCTCTGTGTGGCGGTACCGCGAGCTACTTCCGGTGCACATCCAACCGGTCACGCTCCAGGAAGGCGGGACCCCCCTTTACCATCTCAAGCGGTTGGGAGGTGCGATGAGCTTGCCCCATCTCTACGCAAAGCACGAGGGGATGAACCCCTCCGGTTCGTTCAAGGACCGGGGGATGACCGTCGGCGTCTCGATGGCGCTCCAGCTCAATAAAATGAGCGTTGCGTGCGCGAGCACCGGCAATACCTCCGCAAGCCTCGCCGTCTATGCGGCAAAAGCAGGGATTCCTGCGGTCGTTCTCCTGCCAGCAGGGAAAGTGGCGGTCGGCAAGGTCGCCCAAGCGCTGATGCATGGCGCACGTGTCATATCCATACGGGGTAACTTCGATCGTGCGCTGGAGCTGGTCCACGAGCTCTGCATCGTCCACGGGCTGTATCTCCTCAACTCGATCAACCCGTACCGGCTGGAGGGGCAGAAGACGATCGGATTTGAGGCCATCGACCAGCTGGGAGGCGTCCCCGACCGTTTCGTACTGCCGGTCGGTAACGCTGGCAACATCTCCGCGGTCTATAAGGGTCTGCTCGAGCTCCGGGACCTCGGCTTCATCGACCGGCTCCCGATGATGACGGGGATCCAGGCCGAAGGGTCAAGCCCGGTGGTCCGGGCGATCCGTGACAACCTGCCGGAAGTGGTACCGGAAGAGCACCCGGAAACTGTTGCTACCGCCATCCGTATCGGTGCACCGGTCAATGCGGAGAAGGCGCTCGTGGCAATCCGCACAACTGGCGGGCTTGCCGCGTCCGTGACGGACGAGGAGATCCTGCAGATGCAGCGCGATCTCGCGAGAATCGAAGGTATTGGCGTAGAGCCGGCGTCAGCCGCATCTGTCGCCGGCGTGAAAAAGCTTGCCGAAAGCGGTATGATCGACCGTGACGAGCGGATCGTCTGCGTCGTCACGGGACACCTCTTGAAAGACCCGGATACGGTGATCAGGCAATGCGAACCCCCGACAGAGATCGACGCGGACCTGCCGTCATTGCTCTCTGCGCTGCACTTGTAGCCCTGCTGGCGCTCATTCCCGCTGCAGGGGCGCTCTCGGCAGAGTACCGGGTATTCCCGAACGGTACGGCGTACGCCGCCGTGATCGAGATTACGGACGCCTCCGGGTACCAGTTTATCGATAACGGCGCTCTGGGGGAGAGCATCCCCATCACGGTCGGCGGGGTGCAGCTTACCGGGAACTGTTCGCCATGCCAGTTCAACTGGAGTACCTCGTTTGCCGAGCCCTCTACGATCACGTTCGCGGAAGGGAACTATACCATCTCGTACATCGGGCCGCTCCAGAACTACGATCTCCAGCGGACGTTTGACGAACCCTACAACATCAACGTGACGCTTCCTGCGGAGTTCGACGTGCGTGACCCCCTGCTCGCGGGACTGAGCCCCGGCGCCAATGTGACCCGGTATCCCGACAACATGACGGTCGCCCGCTGGAACAACATGACGTCGTTTGACCTGCGGTTCTACGACCAGGAACGCGAGTCACTCCTCTTCACGTTCGGGATGTTCTGGATTGCGATTGCCCTCATCCTCCTGGTGCCGTTTGTCCTCACGTGGAAAAAATCCGGATAATTTATTGTGATTGTTCACTAACGACCCCCAGTTCAACGAGTATGCTGGCTATTTTGAAGGGAAAAACGTTTTAACCAAGATGCGGTTTGCAACGGGCCGGTAAAATGTGTCCCGGCAAATGAACCTGTTGCGGGCCTGTTTTTTAATAAAATCGGAAATCCTCATTCCGTTTATCTCAATCTTTTCGCCTTTATCATCGCGATAACACCCACAACCGATGGCAACGCTGTACTTGCCAGCGCCCCCTGCCACCCAATAACCGGCACGAGGCTCTCAGTGATCAGGGGGGCCGAGAGGGCAGTGAGCCCCACCATCAGGCTCAGGATACCGGATGCGGGACCGGCATGTTCCGGGCCGACGATCTCCCGGGGCGAAGCAAAGACCATTGCCGGCATCATCCCCCAAACGATCCCAAGGACGATAAAAAAGAGCGTCCATGGCAGGAGACCCGGGCCAAGGAAAAATATCACCGGGCAGATTACGAGTCCCGCTGCCATCGATGCGAAAATAAAAGTTTTCCGGGTGCGGAACCTGTCCGATAACATACCGGTGACCGGGGCTGCCCAAATGATCATCGAAACGGGAACGATCGCAAGCACGGATGACGTGATGAGATCAAACCCGAAGACGGTAGTGAAATATGCAGGTACGAGTGACGTTATCCCCAGCAGGTAATAGTTGTTCGCGAACCACGCGACTGCAATAAGCCACAGATCGGAGTTGAAAAACGCCGACCTCAGGCAGTCATGGGAGAGGCAGGCCTCATGCTCATCAGCGAAATATCTGCCGTGTCGCATACCATCGTCTGCAGGTTCCCGCGCGAGAACCGCCCATATGACGAGGGAAGCGGCCACAAAGAAAACGGAGAACCAGAGGACGGAGATCCAGCCATACGAAACGATAATAACCGGGGCGAGTACGAAGATGAGCAGCCCCGAGAGAGGGAGGGTCATCGACCAGATCCCCGTCGCAAGTCCCATCTCGTTCTTCTGAAACCAGACCGAGAGAGCGCTCACCGGCCATGTGAATGCCATCCCATAACCCAGTCCCGCGATAAACCGACCGATGAAAATCCCCCAGAACGTCGGGAACCCTGCCGTGATGATGGCGCCAAGCAAAAGTGTTCCGAGACAGACGATCCCAGCAGATTTCCAGCCAAGACGGGGAGAGAGGATCGCAAACGGGATTGCCATGACAGAGATACCGATACCAAAACTGGTCATCGCGGCAAACCCCATATCGGAGAGTGATATGCCGAGGAAAACCGTCAGGAAAGAGAAGAGCGGTGGCATCAAAAAGAGTGCGATCGGCCCGGTCATGCCAGCGAAGAATACCGCGAAGAGAATTGCCCATCGATACCGATAATCCCCTTCTTTCGGCATGAGTGCACCCCGTTATGCAAGGCAATGGTCACCCTCATTATTTGTAAGTTTCGTTAGATGGTGCAGATGAATCTGCAGGTGGCGATCGATATTTTCCCTTTCCGGATGCGGATCGAAAAACAGCGTTCATTATTGAACAGGAGAATATTTTGTTGGTTTTTTCATTCGTCCTGATGGAGATGACAGGTATCAGTCATGGCTACCGGCATGCAAAAAGAGACGGGTGCAAAAAAGAGAGATGGCGGCCGTTTAGCATAATGTGACGCTGCGCTGGTCTGGCGTGGATTATTTCACCGTGACGAATGGGAAATTACTTCTTTTTCTCCGTGAAAGTAGGCGATCTGATCAAGATAAATCATGAAGAGGTATCCGGCAAGAACTCCGATGATGATGCCGATCAGGTGCAGAGAGACGCTCACGGTCCGGGTCGAATTTGCCAGCCGCTCAGGGAACAGATTCCAGATGAAGTACAAAAAGATCGCGACAATCGCCAGCGTGAGGAGCCGGGACGACCAGTCGAATCCCATTACCACGCGGTACAGGTCAAAAAACCGATCACGGTAGACAATAACGGCCAGCACCAGCAGCACAATCACTGCCACGAGGCTATACACCAGCGCCGCGCTCCTCTCGGCGTGGTACAGGATCATGAAGCGGGCAATGATCCCCGCAGACAGGGCAAGGAGACCTGCCAGCACCACACCATAATTGCTGCGCATGCTCATCCCGGATGAATGTTCCAGGTACATCAGCCAGAAGAGGAGGAGGAGTCCCGCGAGCGCGGCGTCGATACCCGATAGTCCTGCATAGTAGGTTGTCGTCGCGTTGAAGAGAGCAAAGAATGCACCGAAGATGAGGAAGACGACGACGATCACTTTGCATAGCACGATATACAGCCGCTTCCGGTTTATCACCGTGGCGAGTACGAGGCCGTAGATGGCAATCAGCAGATACGCGGTCACGTTCCCGAGGAAATGATCGAAATTGAGGTGGACGAATGACGATGTGAAGAGCTGGTAGAGATGGAAGTCCTGCAGGTCAACCTGCAGGCTCGTCCGGAGCGACGGATCTACGGTGACATAATACTCGACGATGATCGTGATGGCCGGGATGATGAGCGTGAAGGCGAGGTATACGGAAAAGAGCCTTACGTTGATGGTCGAGCGGAAATTTTGGTACTTTTCCCGGAGGGTCATGGTGTGCCGCCGATCGTTTGTCGTTCTCTCATTCCTGATATCTGGCTACCATGCAATAAAAGGTGGGGGGTTTCGCACGCTTTGAAGACGCACCTCTCCCTTCCTGCACCACCAGCATGTTTTACATGCCGGCACTCCCATCCACAAACAGGCATGGAGCGGATCACCGCAATTGCATACGGAATGGTGCAGGGCGTGGGATACCGGTATTATGTGAGCGACTGTGCACGCGGGAGCGGTGTGGCCGGGTACGTGAAGAACCTGCCGGATGGTTCGGTTATGATTGTGGCCGAAGGCAGCTACGAGGCGCTTGATGCATTCATCGGTCTGCTCCGGGCCCCCGGGGACACGATGATCCGGGTCAGGGATCTGGTGGTTACACCGGGTGATGCGACCGGCGAGTTCCGGGGCTTCGGGGTGCGGTGGTGATGGGGCCCCGGATTGGTTATCATCCAAATGGTTAAGATACTTCCGGTCGAACGGACTCACTTGTGCGACAGAGGAGGAGGAAAAGATGACAAATGCGCCAAAGGGATGCTTTGACCTGCTGAGCGACAAGAACAGTATGCTGGTGCTCGTGGACTACCAGCCCACGATGTTCAAGGGCGTGGCTTCCGGTGACAAGACGATCATCAGGAATGCCGCGTACTGCGCGGCAAAAGCGGCAAGTATCCTCTCCATCCCGGTGGTCCTGTCGGCTATCAACCCGGCGGGCAACGGGGAGTTCATGCCGGAGATCACCCGGCTGTTCCCGGGGCAGGAGGCATACGCCCGGAAGGTGCCGGGCTTCGATGCTTTTGAGGACGAGCGGACATGGAACGCGGCAAAGCGGGCCAACCGGAAAAAGATGGTCATCTCGGGGCTATGGACGAGCATGTGCTTTGCCTATACGGCCCTCCATGCATTGAAAGAGGGGTACGAGGTGTACGGGCTGATGGACGCTGCTGGCGATTCCACGCACGATGCCCACAAATACGGGGTAAAAAGGATGCTCCAGGCCGGCGTGGTCCCGATCACGGTCGAGTCGCTCGTCTCGGAGTGGATGCATGACTGGACGAACCCGAAAGTTGCCGAGCTCGTCAAGGAAGTGTATTCGCGGTACGGCTACATGATCGGGTTTTAACCAAGATATACCTCCCGGGCCCGGGTACGGAACCCACGCGGGATTAACGGCGATGCAGGGATCCGGCGAAGCCTTATGATCATCTCACAGGATCCTGCTTCCACCTCTCGCATAATGTATGAGAAGTGCAACGGAGAAAAGGAGATCTTTTTTACCCGTGATGGTTTCAAATATTCCATTTACCATCAAAATTTCACAGTATCCGGATCGGCAAACTGTAAAAATATTAAAAAAAAGTTATTTCAGCCCGAACGACGTCAGCGTCACGTCAGGGTTGACGGCGCCGACATGGAAAACGGCCCCCGTAGAGAGCTCGTTGATGACAACCTCTGCGGGCGAGAAGAGCGAGGTGTCGATCTTGTAGAAGTCGTACCCGGCCTCCTTGAAGATCTCGTTGAACGGCTTGCCATATCCCTTGGACTTGTTGCTCGGGATCTTCTCGAGGTAATCCTTGATCTCCGGTGCCTTCATGGTAAGCGAGATTCGGCCATGGTAGATGGTGGCGTCGTTGGTGACACCCATCGCCAGCTTCGGTCCTCTCACCGGCGGGACCGGTGCTGTTCCCATGCCGGCGGAGATCTTTTTGGTATCGAAGCCGAGCTCGTTTAACTTGTAGACCGCTGTCTCGACACAGCGGCCAGCGACCTGGATAGAACCCACGATCGACGAGGTGGGGGCGACAACGGCACAGACATTTGCCACGTCAATGTGGCATTCTTTGGCAATCTTCTCCATCACTTCCCCGTTGGGGAGATGGTCGCTCTCAAGGCAGATCACGGCGCAGTCATAATCGTCTTCGTACTCGATCACGTCGAAGGTATGCTTCGGCTTGAGCGAGAGCGCCCGTGCAGGCCCGCTCCCCATCGCGAAATAGTTGCCAACCTTGATCGTCCAACCCGCCTTCTGCGAGCCAAGGCACGAGATCGAGGGGAAATCCGTATTGACATCAATAAAGGGAACCGGGAATTCCTTGATCTGCCCCATCCGGAAGTTGACCTCCCCGAGGCCCCCCATGCAGATCTCGGTAAATGCCCGTCCTGCCGCGTACCCCCCTCGGGTGCTCACGCCGCAGTCCACGATACGTGCGCCATTGTCAAGCTCATGAAAGGCCGCGTTGAATTCCTCTGCAAGGTCGGCCAGGTTATCGAATATTTCGAGTGCCAGTTCATTAACACTTAACATATTGAAAAACCCCTGCATCATAAGAGAGGGTTGCCAAATAGATAATATTTTTGAAATAAAACCCGGCGTCAGGACAGGTACTCGAGCACTTTTACCGGGTCATACCGTAAGGTTATCACCCGTGTCCTCCCCTTCCCTTCCCGGTACTCGAGGTTCACCAGACGCATCGCGTCCATCTTTTTTATGATCTCGTAGAACCGGGTGTACCCAATCTCCAACCTTTCCTTCGCGGACGTGTACACCCCGCCTGCGTTCATCTCTTTTCCCAGCCTGCAGTTTTCTGCAAGAAGCCTGAGGATCTGCCGCTCTTCGTCATGGAGAGTTTTTACTGTGAATGCAAGGTGGAGGTACCGGGAGATCTCGTATGCCCCACAGATGTCCTCCCGGGTAATGCTCCGCCGGGCGTCGCGCTCCGCGCTCAACGCCGCCCTCTTCAGCAGGTCGATCCCTACCCGTAGGTCGCCGCTCTTGAGTGTCTGCCCGGCAACAAGCGCGAGCATCTCGTCGCTCAGAACACCGGAGAAGAAACCCTGCATCACCCGCTCCCTCAGGATCTCCTCCACTTCTGCGTTACCATAGGGAGGAAAGTAGATCTCCGTAGGCCGGAAGACGGAAGCCACCCGAGGGTCGACAGCAGCCGATAAATCGACATCCATGTCGCTGATGATCGCAATGACCCCAATCCGGGTGCCTTCGTAGGCCTCGTGGGACCGCAGAAGCGTATAGAACACCTTGTTGATCTCGTTCTCGTACAAAAGGTAATTGGCATCGTCCAGTGCCACAAGGAGCACGATCTCCTCCTTGAGGAGCAGGCGGGCAACCGCGTCGAAGAGCTGCTTGAACGATGTGCCGGAAGAAGGGGGGAGGTGCCCGGAGAGTTTCCGGTAGATCTGCGAGAGTATGGCAAACTTGGTGTTATCGATCTGGCAGTTGACATAGACAGGAACCAGTTTTTTCGTCGACTCCTCGATCTCGGCGAAGATCTTCCGGACACTCGTGGTCTTTCCCGTGCCGGGCAGTCCCTTGCAGATCGTGTTCAGCGGCCGGCCGCCACGGAGGCCGGGGCGGATCTGGAACGCCAGTTCGCGCATCTGGATATCGCGGAACTCGAACTGCTCGGGAACATAATCGATCTCAAAAACTTCCGGGTCCCTGAAGAGCGTTTCGTCCCACATCAGCAGGTTCTTTTTCATCCTGGTATATCTCCCCTGCATCGGTCTTAACTGCATTGATGTATTTCGGGCCATAAAAGATAGATGTTCCCGCAGGAAGTGCCGCAGGTAGGCCGGTACCCCCGACACGCAAGAGAGAGAACGGTCCGGGTGCGACCGGGGTTGACCGGTCCCGCCTCACATTCTGACCGCGGATACCACGGTCAGCTGATATTTTTTTTATCAGATTACAGGGACCAAGATCGGAATTCTCATCGATGATATGATACCGGTTTCGACATTTGATGAAAAGCAGGTGGATAATACCTTTGGATCGATATCAGATAATTACTGGAGGACATCGACACAGCTGCCTGATGGCATAATCTGACGGCTTTGGGGTTTGACCCGGATGAGTCTGAGAATAGACCCTGAATGGGTAGAGAGTGGATATTCCCTTTATTCTCTTTAACTTAGATCTGATGTGGCATGAAGATAATGCCAAACGTTATGGTCGGGTTGCTCTTAACCGGAATTATCTCATTCCGGTGCGAGATTTAATAAGTTATCCAAGACAATCCGGGCAATAGTTCCGGCGCATCCTTCAGGAAATATGCACCCATACATGGATCAGATTTACCCGATGCATGAAGGAATCTCATCATGATCCCGGTTCTCTATGTCGATGATGAATCTGCCCTGCTTGACATAACCAAGAGCTACCTGGAGCGCAGCGGTGAGTTCAGCGTAGATACCGCGACTTCTGCCATAGAGGCGATCGACATGCTCCTAGAGCAGCGGTATGATGCGATCATCGCCGATTTCCAGATGCCGGAGATGAATGGTATCGAATTATTAAAGAAGATCAGGACCTCCGGAAGTACAATTCCTTTTATCATTTTCACGGGAAAAGGGCGGGAAGACGTTATTATCCGGGCGCTGAACGAAGGCGCTGACTTTTACCTCCAGAAAGGTGGTGACCCCCAGGTGCAGTTTACCGAGCTTGCCAATATGATCACACAGGCAGTTCGCCGAAAAAGGGGAGAGGAAGCCCTGCGAAAGAGCGAGGAACGGTATCGCAATGTTGTCGAGGACCAGACCGAATTCATCTGCCGGTTCAGGCCGGATGGCACCCATATCTTTGTCAATGAAGCCTACTGCCGGTATTTCGGTGTAAAGCGGGAGGAGATCACCGGGAGAAAATTCATCCCCGAAATTCCAGCAGAAGACCGGAGTGCAATCACGGAGCATTTTATATCATTGACACAAACCTGCCCTGTTGGCGAGATCAGGCACCGGATCATCATGCCGGATGGCCAGATACGGTGGCAGAGGTGGAGCGATCGGGCAATTTTTGATCCTAATGGACATATTATCGAATATCAATCTGTCGGCAGGGATATCAGCGACATAATAAAGGCGGAAGAAGCGCTGCGGGTAAGCGAGGAGCGGTACAGGAATATCGTCGAGGACCAGACCGAATTCATCTGCCGGTTCAGGCCGGATGGCACCCATATCTTTGTCAATGAAGCCTACTGCCGGTATTTCGGCCTGAAACGTAACGAGCTCCTCGGGCACCGGTTCCGGCCAAAGATCCCTGCCGAAGACCAGGAGCGCGTGAAACGGTTCTTTACATCCTTAACTCCGGATAATCCTATTGATAACATCGAGCACCGGATCATCATGCCGGATGGCATTACCCGCTGGCAGCGATGGAGCGACCGTGCGATCTTCGATCCTTCCGGAACGGTTACCGAATACCAGTCGGTAGGCCGGGACATCACGGAGCACAAACAGGCAGAGCAGACACTCCACGAAACCAATGAATATCTCCAAAACCTGTTCGATTATGCAAACGCACCGATCATTGTCTGGGACCCGGAGTTCCGGATCACCCGGTTCAACCACGCGTTCGAAGATCTGACCGGCAGAACCGAACAGGAAGTCGTCGACCAGCATCTGGAAATCCTCTTCCCGGCACCCAGCAGGGAGGCCTCACTTGAACAAATAAAAAAGACGCTTGCAGGGGAGCGGTGGGATGTCGTCGAGATACCTATCCTCAACGTATCCGGGGAGATACGGATAGTCCTCTGGAACTCGGCAAACATTGTCGATGCCGGCGGTACCATCATCTCAACGATCGCACAAGGGCAGGATATCACCGGGCGCAATCAGGCTGAAAAGGATCTTTATCGGAAGAATGACGAGCTGACTGCAGCCTACGAGCAGCTGACCTCCATTGAGGAAGAGCTCCGGGCAAACATTGATGAACTTTCAAACAGCCAGAAGGTGCTTGAAGAGAACAAAGCGATGCTGGATTCCATCATCGGGGAATCTCCCATCCCTCAATTTGTGATTGACCGGAATCATCGGATAACCCACTGGAATAGGGCGCTTGCAGAGTACAGCGGGATAATGGCAGAATCGGTGATTGGCACGACAGAACAATGGCGGGCGTTCTATGACCGCGAACGGCCCTGCCTTGCTGATCTCCTGCTGGATGGTGCAGTAGATAAGATCTCAGCATGGTATAAGGGAAAATTCAAGAAATCAATCCTTATCGATGATGCCTATGAAGCCATTGACTTCTTCCCCACCATGACTGAAGAAGGAAAATGGCTCTATTTCACCGCAGGGTTGGTCCGGGACCCGAAGGGAAATGTCATCGGCGCAGTCGAGACGCTGGAAGATATCACTGATGAGAAACACGCCGAGGAAGCATTATCTCAGGCAAACAAGAAACTCAATCTCCTGTCCAGTATCACCCGTCACGATATTCTTAACCAGCTCACCGGGCTCAAAGGCTACCTTGAACTATCAAAGGAGTTGGTGCGTAAGCCGGCAAAATTAGGCGAATTCATCAAAAAGGAGATAAAAGCTGCAGAGTCAATTGAGGAGCAGATCGGCTTTACCCGGGACTATCAGGATATGGGTATTAATGCCCCAATCTGGCAGAACGTGAAGGTGAGTATCAGCAGGGCGGTTGCCGCATTCCCGATGCGGAATGTACGGGTTGAGATGGATTGCACCGACCATGAAGTGCTTGCCGATCCCCTGTTTGAGAAGGTATTTTACAACCTGATTGATAACGCACTCAGGTATGGCGGGAAAAAATTAACAACCATCCGTTTCTTATCCTATGAATCCGACCGCGGGATGATCATCGTTTGCGAGAACGATGGCGTCGGGATCTCCCGAAGAGAAAGGAAGCATCTGTTCGAACGCGGGTTTGGGAAACACACCGGCCTTGGTCTCAACCTGATTCAAGAGATCCTCAGTATTACCGGAATTACGATCTCCGAGACCGGAGAGTACAGGAAGGGCGTCCGATTCGAAATTCTGGTGCCGAAGGGCAAGTACCGTTCTCTTTAAACCGGCTCTCATTAACTCAAAAGAAAAATCTTTTAATTCTGTCAAGAGCGTTGGCAAGAGTTGCCTCCGTCCCTGCGGCCATGGCAAGTCGAAAATGCATGGGGGCATTTTCTCGAGTCTGCCATGCCATTGGCAATGGCAGCATCCCCCGCAATGCAATAACCACTCATAAAGGTTCATGGGAATGCCGGATTAACCGGGGTCTTCTCCAGAATGCGCTATAAGCCTCCCAATCTCATAGCTGAGCATGGAAAAAGATCCTGCAGAGGTTTGATCGGACATTTTTCTCCCAGCCGGTAAAACCCGACACATCTTCACCGGGCTTCCTGCAAAAAGGGGGCTCCCAAAAGAGAGATCAGATCATGGATCCAAGAAGATCTCTTCCTTGTCTTCTCATCAGGGCAGGAGAGATATTGGTCAATAAACTTGTATAGTTGCATGAACAAAAATACCTGAATATTTTTGTGGCAGATGATGAAAGTTACCCCCACTGAATAGTGATGATGCAGGGGACTGATGCCACACTTCCTGTAATAAAAAAGTTCCGTCTTTTTCATCAAACGTGCAGGAAAGGCTGTGCCGTTCATCCCCTTTTTAGCTGAAGAGGAACGGGAGGAAGTCCGGCCCGTCTCTTGTCCCGAAGATCCCTTCCTTTGCCTCGCGTTCCGTGAAACGCCCGGTCGAGTCCCTGCTTTTTCCCGCAACAACGAACGGCACTGGTTCGCGGGAGTGTGTCCTGATCCTGATCGGTGTCGGGTGGTCGGGGAGGACCGCGAGCACCCCGTCAAACTCCTCCCGGATCATACCCACGACGCCGTCCACGCGCTCGATCGCCCGGACTTTCTCTTCAACATTGCCCATGTGCCCCGCCTCGTCCGGGGCCTCGATATGAATGTACAGGAAGTCGAGGTGCCGGATCGCATCGAGCGCGTACCGGGCCTTCGCCGCGTAATCCGTGTCAAGGTAGCCGGTCGCGCCGGGAACCTTGATCACCTCCATCCCTGCGTACCGTGCAATCCCGTTGAGGAGGTCGACGGCCGAGATCATGCCGCCGTTTTTCCCGTACTTGTCCCGGAAGAGGGGTAATGCCGGGCGATGGCCTCCGCTCCAAGGCCATACCTGGGTCGCCGGGGGTTTTCCCGCCCTCACCCGTTCCGTATTGACGGGGTGATCCGCAAACACCTTCCGGCTCTTCTCCATGCACGCGAGGAGCAGGGGTGCATCCCCGTTGCGGGGCATAAACTCCTCGATCCTCCGGCCCACGATGTCGTGCGGGGGTGACGATTCCGCGCCCGAACCGCCCGGTACCACGAGGAGATTGCGATAGCTGATGCCGGCCTTTACCCTCACCTCTGGCAGTGCCGGGGCGAGGGCGGCAAAGAGGTCAGCGCCCTCCGCGCTCGATATGTGCCCCGCCGAGAAGTCCGCCATCACACCGTCCTGCACGGTGACGAGGTTGCAGCGGTATGCAACATCGCCTTTGGCGAGATCCACTCCCATGCTCGCCGCCTCCAGCGCCCCGCGGCCGGTATAGTACCGCTTCGGGTCGTACCCGAGGATGGACATGTTGGCGATGTCACTACCTGCTTCGCAGCCGTCAGGGATCGTCCGCAGCATGCCGCACGCCCCTTCGCGGGTGAGCCGGTCAAGGTTCGGCGTCCGTGCGTACTCGAGCGGTGTCCTGTTTCCAAGCTCCGCGAGCGGTTCGTCCGCCATGCCGTCCCCGAGGATAACGATATACTTCATAGCCACTGCCTGTGAATTAGCTCCCGTCCAGCACGGCACGGACGGCAATCTTCACGCTTTCTCTCGATCCAAGGTTAGGTCTCCAGCCAAGAGCCTTAATCTTCGCGAGCGCGAGCTGCATCCTCGGCACGTCGCCAACCCAGCCCCGTTCGCCACCGGTGTACCGGTACCGGACCGCGGGGAGGTGCATCTCCGCCGCCACGATCTCCGCGATGGATCTCACGTCGATCCCGTCCTCCGAGCCGATGTTGAAGATATTGACCGGCCCTCCCACGTGGCCGGCCGCAAAGAGCATCGATGCAACACACTCGTGCACCTCGAGATAGGACTTGGTCTGCCGGCCATCACCGAGGATCTCCAGTTCTGACGGGTCCTTTTTGAATTTTCTCACGAAGTCTGTGATGACGCCGTGGCCGCTCCGCTCCCCGATGATGTTTGCGAACCGGAAGACCCACGATCGCATGCCAAACGAGTGGCAATAGGAGGATATCAGCGCCTCGCAGGCGAGCTTCGATGCCCCGTACACGGAGATCGGTTCGAGCGGGGCGTAGTCCTCCGGGGTGGGGATCACCGTAGCATCGCCATAGACTGTTGACGTGGAAGTAAACACGACCTCCGGCACACCGGCAGCCCGCATCGCCTCCAGTACCCGGCAGGTCGCCATAATATTGTTCTGTATGACCGGGCCGGGGTCGAGCGCACTCTGCCGGACATCGGGATCTGCGGCAAGGTGGTAGACCCGGGCCGCCCCTGCCAGGGCCTCCTGCCAGCCGTCACAACAGAGATCGTGGACGAGGAGCCGGGCGTCCCCCGCATCCAGATGCCGGGCAATGTTCTCCCTCTTCCCGGCAGTGAGTGAATCGATGACCAGCACCTCATCGCCTTGGGCGACAATGGCGTCTACAAGATGCGAACCGATGAAACCGGCACCGCCCGTCACTACGCTGAACATTACTACCTTATATGTCATCCATGCTATAGGATTACTCCTATGTTCATCGGGATCGATCACGGCACCACGGCGATGCGGTTTGCCGGTGAGACCGGGCAGTTCAAGCTGACGCGCCAAGAAGCCCGGGATTTTTCCGTGGCCGATCTCTCGCGGATCTGCCCCCTAAAGGAAATCAAAGGGATCGCCCTCTCGTACTCGATGGGAGACAACTTCTCCGCGATCACGGATATCCGCAGGATAAAGTTTCGGGGCATCGTCAGCCGCGACGGCGCGGGAAAACATGTCGGTGGGGGTACCCGGGTCTTTGATGAAGTGGCCGGAAGTGATATCCCCACGGTCGCCGTGCCCGGGCTTCACCGCGGTTCTCCGACCGACTCAAGGTTCAAGGCGTACTCCCACCAGTCCAGCCCGGAGAAGATCGGGATCGCCTACGAGATCTGCCACGACCTCGGGGACGACCTTGTGGTCTCCGATGTCAGCTCCAACACGGTCACCCTTCTTGTCACTGCCGGCAGGCTGGTGGGAGCATTCGATGCCTGCATCTTTGCTCCCGGTGCACGGCATGGCGCCCTTGACGTAGACGCAATACGGAGCGTGGATGCAGGAACATGTACGGCAAACGAAGCCTTCGAGCATGCGGGCGTAGAATTCACCCAACCTGAGAACCAGCGCATCCGGACTGTCGCGATGTTCTCCGCGATGGAATGCGCCGCTCTCCTTCTCCTCAACCCCCGCGCGCGGGTCGCGCTTGCCGGAACGCTAGCGCCGGCCGTGGCACCGGAAGTCGAAGCGCTTCTGGAACTCGATGTGGCCGTTTATGACGAATGGTGCGCATCCCGTGGCCTTTCAAGGATCGCCCGCGACGTCTTTTCCGGATCGACGGATATTCTCGGACTCGGTGTCGATCTTTAGATTTATATTGATTTATCATGTAAAATTATAAGGGGATTTTTTCTTGAGAGAGTTACGCATCCATGGCAGGGGTGGCCAGGGTTCGGTCACCGCTGCGGAACTGATCGCCGTTGCCGCTTTCGAAGGAGGCGTTTATTCGCAGGCGTTTCCGGCATTCGGCGTCGAACGGCGCGGTGCGCCGGTCCAAGCCTTCGTGCGATTCGATGACCGGAAGATCCGGCTTCGGAGCCAGGTCTATGAACCGGACTACATCATCGTTCAGGACAGCACCCTCATAAAAGATGTCAATGTCTTTCTGGGCGTGAAAAAAGGAGGCATCGTTATCGTCAATACGGAAAAAGCACCGGACTACACGGTGCCAGACGGGGTGAGACTGATCACGATCGATGCCACGTCCATCGCGCTGAAAGTGATAGGAGTTCCCATTACCAACACGTCCCTGATGGGCGCCTTTGCCGCGGCCACTGGCGAGATCAAGCTCCCGGCACTCGAAAATGCCCTTCGGCACCGGTTCCCGCCGGAACTCGCGGAGAAGAACATCGCGGCGGCCCGGCAGGCATACGAGACCGTAAAGGGGGCGGCATAATGCCCCTTGCCATCGGGTGCCGTGCCCGGCCGGGGAAAGCGGCCGACAACAAGACCGGTTCGTGGCGGGTCTTCCGGCCGGCCTTCGACCATGAGAAATGCTCCAAGTGCGGGACCTGCAGCCTCATCTGCCCCGAAGGGTGCATTCATGAAGACGAGGAAGGTTTCTTCGACCCGGATTACGCGTACTGCAAGGGATGCGGCCTCTGTGCAGAGGAGTGCCCCAAGGAGGCCATCGAGATGAAACAGGAGGAGAAGTAGATGCTCGAGATCACGGAAGGCTCCCATGCTGTCGCAGATGCGGTCCGGCTCTGCCGGCCGCAGGTCGTCGCCGCATACCCGATCACCCCCCAGACTCATATCGTGGAGGCGCTCGCCGATATGGTGGCCAACGGCCAGCTCGACGCCGATTATATAACCGTCGAGAGCGAGTTTTCCGCTCTCTCTGCGTGCCTCGGGGCAAGCGCGGCCGGTTCCCGTACGTACTCCGCGACCACTTCGCAGGGCCTCGCCCTGATGTTCGAGGTCTGCTTCAACGTTGCCGGCATGCGCCTGCCGGTCGTGATGTCTATTGCTAACCGTGCGCTCGGCGCCCCGCTCTCCATCTGGAACGACCAGCAGGACTCGATCGCCCTCCGGGACTCCGGCTGGCTCCAGTTCTACGCAGAGGACAACCAAGAGGCAACCGACCTCCACTACATCGCGTACCGCGTCGCGGAAGACCCCGCGGTGCTCCTCCCGGCGATGGTCTGCTTCGACGGGTTCATCCTCTCCCACACCTACGAGCCGGTCGAGATGCTCTCGCAGGAGGATGTGGACCGGTTCCTCCCGAAATTTGCACCACCGGAGCGGCTTGACGCGAACGACCCGATCAGCTTTGGCATGTATGCGACGCCGGAATATTACCTCGAATTCCGGTACGCGACCGACAAGGCCCTCAAGGACGCCCGGTCCGTGATCAGGAATGCCGGCGAGGAGTTCAGGGCGATGTTCGGCCGCGACTACCGCGAGATGGTTGAAGGCTACCGTATGGACGATGCCGAGACTGCGATCGTCGCGATGGGCTCCATCTGTGGCACGACCAAAGACGCGATTGACGAGATGCGGGCTGAAGGGAAGAAAGTCGGCCTCCTGAAGATCCGCGTCTTCCGGCCTTTCCCCGCAGAAGAGATACGAAAAGCCCTCTCGAAGGCAAAAAGGGTCGCCGTTCTCGACAAGAACGTCTCGCTCGGCGCCACCGGGGCGGTCGCTCTCGAGGTGAGAAACGCCCTCTACGGTTCGGGCGTCCCGGTCCTCGATTACATCCTCGGGCTGGGTGGACGGGACGTGCGGAAGAAGAATATCCGGGAGATTGTCGCGTTAGCCGAGAAAGGCACCGGCGACCTCTTCTACGGCCTGCGGAAGGAGGTGCTCTGATATGGTGGACAAAGATGCTGAACTCTTCGATTGCGGCCACCGGGCCTGCGGGGGCTGCGGGGCGGCACTCGCCGCACGGCTGGTGTTGAAAGGTGCGGGAACGAACGCGATCGTGGTCTCTTCGACCGGCTGTATGGAGGTCTTCTCCACCCCTTACCCGGAGACCGCGTGGAAGGTGCCGTGGATCCACTCGCTCTTCGAGAACGCCTCTGCCGTCGCGTCCGGCATCGATGCGTCCCTGAAAAAACAGGGGCGTTCGGAGAAGGTCGTGATCATGGCAGGCGATGGGGCGACCTTTGATATTGGGATGCTCTGTATCAGCGGCGCGTTCGAGCGCGGCCACGATTTCACCTACATCTGCTACGACAATGAGGCATACATGAACACGGGCATCCAGCGCTCCGGCGCAACTCCCTACGATGCGAGCACCACAACGAGCCCCGCTGGTTCGCACTCCTTCGGGAACAAGCGGCCCAAAAAAGACATGCCCCAGATCCTCGCGGCGCATGGTGCCCCCTATGTGGCCACTGCATCGATCGCCTACCCGGCCGACCTCATGCAGAAGATCGAGAAGGCGGTGAACACGCCGGGCCCCTGCTATGTCCAGCTCCATGCCCCCTGCTGCACCGGCTGGGGATTCGAAGGGGCACAGACGATCGCGATCGCCAAGCTCGCGATCGAGACCGGGCTCTGGGTCAATTATGAGATGGTCGATGGCAAAGTGACCAAGGTGAGAAAGGTCGTCCGGAAACCGGTTGAAGAATACCTCAAGACCCAGAAACGGTTCCGGCACCTCTTCAAGCCAAAGCGGCAGGACGCCGAGATCGCCACGATCCAGGCACTCGCCGACCGGAACGCGGAGAAGTTTGGGGTCGATATCAAGATCCCGAAGAAAGAATAATATTTTACTCTGTTTTTTGCTTTGTTGGGACTATTAAAGGAAGTTCCCGACAATTTTTCCGGATTTTTTTTAAATTTCAGGAAATCTTTGTGAACTTTATTTTTAAATTTCCGGCGCGGCTGTATGTGGGTTCAGGAAGCAGAAGGCTGGTGGAGGACCGGCCCCGGTTCTGGGTGTGATTGGGGTCTCGTGCAGATTGCCCACCCCGGCGCCAGGATGAAAATGGCTATAATCAGTCAGTTCTCAAAAATAACCGATTATTATGCGTATTTTGGCGCCCCTCAGGAAACGATCGCTATTGGCCTTCCAGCGGCAGATCTCTCCTCAGATCGATCTAAACCCACCCCAAAAACAGGTGACCTTAGAACGCTTCTATATTGCAGGGCTGGATCCTCCGTAAAATGGAGATTCCTGCAAAAGAGGCGATTTCCAAAGACTTTTCTATGGACGTGGACATCGCTTCCACTCCAGCCGGAAATGAGGATCGTCCGTTTGCCAATCCGGGCGTTTTAAGGGGTTATTTTTCCACATCTCTTCAGGCGCCCAGATCCGGACTTTTTTGAAATTGTCTTGATACCTTGTTGAAATTTTTCAGAAATGTTTGATGAGAATATCGTGACCTCCCTCGCAAAAAGAGGCCCGGAACAAAAAACGACAGGAAAATTTTTACTTCCGAAAACCTCGCACCACAAGACCGATGCCAAGAAGTATGAGGATTATGGCGATGATATACGGCCAGATCAAGAGAGGTTGCCAGACAAATCCGATACCAATCATTATCAGAACGATGCCAATGAGGAACCTGATCCAATGACCACCGGTTAAACCGCAACACTTTGGAGATGCCGATGACGGATCCGTTACCTTCTGGCGCGTCAATGACGATGCAATGAATCCAAGTCCGAGGCCGATAAGCACGCCAGCTACGGGATGGTTCAGCAAAAGTCCTACCCCAAGACCAATAAGGATGCCGGCAGGGATGAACGCATGATGCCCATGATGCCTTTTCTCTGTTGGTCTATCATCCGTTACCATAGTACCGAACTGCGCATTATGTTACAATAAAAGATTCTGCTGAGGTGACGTGGCATAGCATGAACAGGGTTCGGGATAACTCCCCCCCAGACCTCGTCTTCAACTCGCAAGCGTGTGAAATTTCATATTGCAGGGAAAAGTCGTTTTAAAGTCGACTATGTTGGCAACGTTTTTATTAGGGTATAGAGACGACATAAGTAGGTTATCGGGCTCGTGGTCTAGCGGTATGACGTCGCCCTTACACGGCGGAGGTCGCCGGTTCGAATCCGGCCGGGCCCATCGTTTTTGCGGGATCGTTCATGTCCCCCAATACCGTAACCGCTGCCGGAAAATCAGGAAGTACTTCCGGAAGTACTTTCCGTGCTCCCTTTCTGGATACTGGCGACCTTTATCGTGAACGTGAGGTTCTGGCCGGCAAGCGGGAAATTTGCATCAACCGTCACACCGGCACTGGTGACATTGACGACCGTCACCAATCTCTCAGTGCCATCAGGTAAACGTTGATATGCCCTATCACCGGGGGAGGGGGTGGCATTTGCCGGGAACAGGCTCAGGGGTACCGTCTGGACGAGTGCCGGATTGTACGGGCCGTACGCCTTATCGACCGGGATGGCCACGGTCTTTGTCTGGCCGGCTGTCATGCCGGTGACGGCTTCGTCAAGACCCGGGATGACCGTTCCCCCTCCAAGCGTGAACGAAAACGGTGTCCCATTGAAGTTTGATTGAAAGACCGTCCCGTTATCGAACGATCCGGTATAATATATCGAGACCGTGTCGCCGGCCCGCGCAGTATACGGGTTGGCGAAGACCAGATATGCAACGATAATTACAACGGCAGCGATGACGACGGCAATGCCGGCGATCCAGTACTGTCGCCGGCGCGCTGCGGCTTTTTCCTTTCCTTTGGCCTTTTCGGATTTCTTCATGGCGCTCTTTAATACAATAATCCGGTAAAGATTATACTGATTGTCTTTGAACGGTCTCCGGTACTCGCATGTTGCATGCCGTACCTGGCCCCCCTGCGGAGGATCATGGAAACCACGCGCCCCGGCAACCCGGTCCCACCTGTTCCCGGCCTGCACACGATGATCGCTCAGCGAATTGCGAACGCGCGTGAGCGCCACCGGCTCCTCCTCGCGGGTTGTGAACGGGGATGGCTCACGCTCCTTATCCTCGTTACGAGCATCGTTCTCCTGTGCATCCTTATCTTTTGGGGGAGCGTGAACCCGGATCTCTTCATCATTGCCAGTTTCATCCTTTTTATGGGCTATTTCATCACCCTGCTTGTACCTCTCGAAGTGGCACGGCAGAGGATTTCCCGCCCTGAGATCGCCCGCCTCTTTTCCCGGGTCAGGGACGCCGGGGCGGTCCGGTGCACAGAACGGTTCAGCAGGATCCTGCTCGATGCCTTTTTCATGAACTGCCGTCCCCTTTTCATTGGATTTGCCCTGTTCTTCTCTGTCGATATCCTGATCGTCCTCGCCAAACTCGCAGGAGGCGCATTCCCCCTGCCGATCGCGGGTATCATCCTCTTCCAGTCAGTCGCCATTATCACCTTTTATTTTCTCGTCTGGAAACTGGAGCCGTACTCAATAGAATTTCTCGCTGATGTCGATGGTGTCAGGCAGCGCCTGATCCGGCGGCGGTTCCCGGAACCGGTCGTCTCCGTCCTTTTATGGTCGGGGGCAGCACTGGCCCTGATCAGCGTCTTTCTTGTGATCATCATGCTCCCGGGTTTTACGGTCGGCTACATCCTTTCGCTCTCGGAACTTGAACAGTTCAGGGGTCTCTTTCTCTCGATTGCCATCCTTCTGGTATGCCAGTATTTCATATTCCGGTATATCCATGGGATCACGAGCCAGGACCTGCTGGCCCGGTTCTCCGGAACCACGGCACCGCATCCGTCAGGGCAGATCGAGAAGCCACTGCGTATGCAGTCGCCGGATTATGCTGTAAAGCTCCCCGGATCCCCGCCGTGTGATGAATTCCCCGAAGAGACCGGGCTCCTGATCGAATCAAAGATGTACCAGATCGAGAGAAAAACCCTGTTCGGTGCATTCCCGGTCTATATCGTAAACCTCGACCTGTCGTTGATCCTGGGCGATCAGGTGCAGGACACGCTCACCGGGCGCCCCGGGGAAGTGAAAAAGAACTGACCGGCAGCAGTATCGTTTCCCTTTACACGGACGATACCGGAACAGGCTACCTCTATTGAACCATATTTATACCTCAACCACCCAATGAACAGTAAGTACTTATGGCTGACGAGTTCGAAGTCGCAGACGTTGCGGGAAAAAAAGTCCAGTGGGACCCTGAACAGATGCGCAAGATCCAGGAGCATCCCTGTTTTTCCGAGAAGGCATGCCATGCGTTTGGGCGCTGCCATATCCCTGTCGCTCCGAAGTGCAATATCCAGTGCAATTACTGCATCCGGGACTTTGACTGCGTGAACGAGAGCCGCCCGGGCGTGACCACCCGGGTGCTCAACCCGGACGAGTCCATGGAGATGGTAAAAAAGGTGATGGAAAAATACGATTACATCAAGGTCATCGGTATTGCAGGGCCCGGGGAACCCCTCGCAAATGAGGAGACCTTCGAGACACTCCGCCGGCTGCACGAAGAGTACCCGCACGTCATCAAGTGCATCAGCACCAACGGCCTCCTTCTCCCCGACAAGATCGACCTGCTCCAGAAATACGACGTTGGCAATATCACGGTCACCCTCAACGCGATCGACCCGGCAATCGGGGCGAAGATCTACCAGTTCATCGATTACAAGGGGAAGCGGTATACGGGCATCGAGGGGGCAAAGATTCTCCTCGACCAGCAGCTGAAAGGTATCCGGATGGCTCTTGACCGGCACATGATCGTCAAGATCAACACCGTGTACATCCCGGGTATCAACGATGAGCATATCCCCGAGATCGCCAAAAAAGTCGGTGAGATGGGTGTCTATACCTTCAACCTGATCCCGCTGATCGCCCAGTACAAATTTGCCGATATCACTCCGCCCACGCCGGAGATGAAAAGGAAGATGCAGGATGCATGTTCAAAATACGTGCGGCAGATGCGGCACTGCCAGCGGTGCCGGGCGGACGCGATCGGCCGGCTCGGCCATGATGTTCAGTCGTGTATCTACCAGAAATAAACCTCCTCTTTTTGGTGTTCCCGGCCTCATTTTTGTTTTCCGCCGGTTTGAATAGCCGGGTTTTATATCGTTTTTTTGAACAACCGTTGCCCCGGCTGACGTGATCCGGGGGCTATCGAAAAAAACGTTCAGGTATTCACACCGAGAGCAGACATCTCGGTTTTCTGCGAGCTCGCGCTTGCAATAATCCGGTTCAACTCGTCGATCACCGGCTGCAGCCCCGGCGGTATTGTGGTATCCTGCACCCTCACGGTCTTTCTCCGGTAGCTGATAGAATAGTTCATCAGGCTGGCACTGGCGTACGGCGCGGGATAATTCGTCTGGAGCTGCGCGAACTGTGCTTGGCTGAGAAGTGTGGATATGCGATCCATATCGCTCAGGTTCAGCCCGAGTTCGGTACTGGTAGAACGGCTCGAGATCACCGCAACACCATTGTCGAATATGACCAGACGATCGTCAACATTGGTAGCACCACCGGTCCGGTGATACTCGACAAATACGGCCGGGGGCTGCGATTCTGTCACCGCAGGAACCTTCGTGCTGGTGCACCCGGAGACCATGATAGTTGTTATGATAACAAGGGCACATATGACCGGCCATGTTTTAATAGACATCACCCCCGTCGAGCGGATGCTGTTCATTATGCCGCGTGTTAGATCTGGACGACATCCGGTTTTGCGGATTTCGATGCGGCCCTCCGCTCCGGAAGCACCTCTTCAAGGGCCTTTACCAGGCTGTCGATCTTTTCATTCGTGAATACTGTCCTGAACGCGGCCAGCTCCGCTGCATTCATGATCATGATCCCCTTTTTCTTCATGGGAAGACCGTTCTCACCGATGGGGTTGATATCGATGGCAAGGGATGCAGCCCGGTTTTTTGTCGCCGGGAGCCGGATGATGGAGACACCTTTCACCGTGGTCTGTTTGCGCTCCCAGTCCTGCCCTTCCTCAATAAATACTCTCAGCGTATCCGTCAGTTCCATGCAAATAACTATGATTTATATATTAAAAGGCTATTTGTTCTGTTTTTCATGGCGCATCGCGCTCTTTCTGCAATTGCCACTCCGGCACGGTTCCCGGCGGATGCAGCCGGTATGCATGCTGATATATTCTAATGGGTTGAAAAGCAGAGAGTTCATAAAAGACGGTACACCATGCCGCTGATCACCTTCCGCCCTGACGAACCGTTCTCTCTTGACCGCACCCTCGGGTGCGGGCAGGTCTTCCGCTGGAACCGGACCGGAGACGGCTGGTGGTATGGAATCGTCGGGGACCGGGTGATCCGGTGCCGGCAGAAGGGGTCCGTCCTCACTTGGCACGGCACCGATGAACGCTTCATCCGGCACTACTTCTCGCTCGACTTGGATCTCCCGTTCATCCTCTCATCCATTGATACCGACCCGATGATCCATACAGCGATCATGCAGTGCGGGGGGCTCCGCCTCGTGCGGCAGCCAGCATGGGAATGCCTCTGCTCCTACATCTGTGCTACCAACTCCAACATTCCCATGATCCGCAGGAGGATTGAGGCCATCTCGGAGCAGTTCGGCAGGAGACTGACCTTAAGGGGAAGACACTACTATACCTTTCCCGATCCTGCCGCCATCTCCTGCACAACGCGGGATTGCGCGCTCGCCGCGTGCAGGCTCGGCTACCGGGCCGCGTACGTCTTTGACACCGCGTGCAGGATCGCCAGAACGCCCCGGTGGGAGGGGATCCTTGCGTCGCTGCCGTACGAGGAGGCCCGCCGGGAACTGATGAACTTATCCGGTGTCGGGCCAAAAGCGGCTGACTGCATCCTCCTCTTTGCGTTCCAGAAATACGAGGCGTTCCCGGTCGATGTCTGGATACGCCGGATCATGCGGGAGCATTATATCCGGACACGGGGGAACAACCCGGCATTAACGAACGGGGAGTACGACACCATCCGGCGCTTCGCCCGGCAGCAGTTCGGGAACTACTGTGGTTTTGCACAGGAATATCTCTACGCGGCGCGGGAAGGGTAAATCAATGAAGTCTACCCGATACTTGCACAGATAAGAAAAATGGTTTTCATGAGACCGGGACTGAGGGTAATTCCCGAAGAATTACGTCCCGATATCCCAGCTGCAGAGATATTTTTTCTGTTCCCCGGTCAGTTCATCGATCGCGAGGCCGAGGGAGGCAAGTTTGAGACGGGCGACCTTCTCGTCGATTTCCCGGGGGACTTCATAGACGCCCCCTTTGAGCTCGCCCCCGTGTTCCGCGATGTATTGGGTGCAAAGTGCCTGCAGGGCAAAACTCAGGTCCATCACTTCAATCGGGTGCCCCATGCCCTTGGGTGTCGCCAGATTCACCAGACGGCCCTCCGCGAGCACGTGTACGGATTTATCTTTCAGCTTGTAGCTGGCGATGCCGTCGAGCCTTGTGATCGCGTCCGCATGCTTCTCCAGCCAGTTCACGTCGATCTCAACGTTGAAATGCCCGGCATTGGCAAGGATCGCCCCGCTCTTCATCTTCGCAAAATGCTCTTTGGTGATGACACCGGTGTTGCCGGTAGTTGTAATGAAGATGTCCCCGATCGTTGCCGCCGGCCCCATGCCCATCACCTGGTAGCCATCCATGTGCGCCTCAAGGGCACGCCGCGGGTCGATCTCTGTTACCACTACCTTCCCGCCAAGACCGTGCACCTTCCGCGCCAAGCCCCTCCCGCAGAACCCGTAGCCGGCGATGACGACATATTTGCCGGCAATAAGGGTGTTGGTGGTGATCATGATCGCGGAGAGCGCGCTCTCACCGGTGCCGTGGACGTTATCAAAAAACCGTTTCATCGGTGTATCATTGACCGCGATGACCGGGAACTCCAGCTTTTTTTCCGCCGCCATTGCACGGAGCCGGTGGATTCCCGTCGTGGTCTCTTCGCACCCCCCGATCACGTTGTCCATGAGTTCCCGCCTTTTGGTATGGAGGTAGTGGATGAGGTCCATCCCGTCATCAATGGTGATGGACGGGGCGGCATCCAGCACCTGGTTGATCGCAGCGTAATATTCCTCGACCGTGCAGCCCCGTTTCGCGAAACAATGGACGTTTTTTACCCCATTGAGCGCTTCTGCCACGTCATCCTGCGTCGAGAGCGGGTTGCAGCCGGTGATATAGACCTTTGCCCCGCCGGCAGCAAGAGCGCCGACAAGGTTTGCGGTCTTTGCCTCAACATGAAGCGCCATTCCGATGTTCATGCCGGAAAAAGGCTTCTCCTTCTCGAACTGTTTCCTGATGGCGGCAAGCACCGGCATATACTGTGCTGCCCATTCGATCTTCAGTGTCCCGGAACTCATGAACAACTCCTCTCTGGGTCTGGATGATTACGCTGCTCCAGAAACGAGCATACCCTATGATTAAGGATATCAGATCACATAAAAACTCCCAACACCCGCAGGTATCTTTTGTCCCTGCACAGGGAAATTTAGATAGGGATTGCAGGCACACAGTGAAGTCAATGGTGCTCACGAGACGGATCATCCCCTGCCTGGATCTCAAGGACGGGCGTGTCGTAAAGGGAACGCATTTTCTCTCGCTCCGTGATGCCGGCGACCCGGTCCAGCTCGCCCAGCGGTACAACGAACAGGGTGCCGATGAGGTAGTCTTCCTCGATATTACCGCGTCAAAGGAGAAGCGGGGGATCATTATCGAACTGATAAAACGGGCGGCGGACCAGCTCTTTCTCCCCCTCACGGTCGGGGGAGGTATAAGGACCCTCGAAGATATCCAGCAGATCCTCCGCGCCGGTGCCGACAAGGTGAGCGTCAATACAAGTGCTGTCCATGACCCGTCCCTGATCACCCGGGGCGCCGAATCGTTCGGGACCCAGTGCATGGTCGTCGCGATGGATGTCCGCCGGAACTTCTCCCGGAACCCGGAAGCGGTGCCAGTCCGGCTTGGAGACGGGAAGACCTGCTGGTACGAAGTCGTCATCTATGGCGGCAGCAGGCCCACCGGCATGGATGCCATCCGCTGGGCGCGGGATGCGGAGGAGCGTGGCGCCGGGGAGATCCTCCTCACGAGCATGGAGACGGACGGCACGAAAAACGGGTTTGATATTGCGATAACCCGCGCCATCTCCGAAGCGGCAAACATCCCCGTCATCGCGAGCGGCGGGGTGGGAACGCCCGGACATTTCTACGACGGTTTTACTGCAGGGAAAGCGGATGCCTGCCTTGCCGCAAGTGTCTTCCACTACGGCGAGTTCACGGTCCGCGACGTGAAGCTGTACCTCAGGAAACGGGGTATCCCGGTACGGCTCTGAGGTCCAGCTCGAACGCTGCAATGGGATGCTCCAGTTCAAAAGCGTTCAGCACCGCCGGGTGGATCTCGCCAAATATGCCGGCAATCTTTCCGTCAACGAGAACATCTGTCCGGCGGCCTTCGATGAAGGCCGGGTCCTCTGACTCTTGTACGGCATAGGCAATCCCAAGCTCACGGAGCACTGCGTCGACGACGCCATATACTTCCGAGAAGTCCGCCGCCGCATGGGTGCTCACCGCGGCAAGACGCTGCGAGGTCACAAGGGAGGTGATGACATCACCGGTCGCAAAGAGGCGCTGCGGGAGTTCGCGGTGGCGGTTTGTCTGCAGCATCTCTAGGAGAAGCGGGAGAATATCGGTACGGACGACCGTATGTTCCTCACTGATGGGGTGCATGACCGCAAGTGTCCCGGGGGAACGTTCGCGTCCCATCGCATCTGATAGCACCCGCTCGTTTGTCAGGGTGAAGGGCATCATCTCGAGGTAGCCAAGCCCTTCGAGAATCGCACGCACCGTGCCGGCCAGCATTATGACCGGGTGTGCCCGGCCGATAGTGAAGGTCGGTGAGATCTCAGCGGCGAAATTTTCATACCCGTAAGCGATCGCGACATCCTCGAAGATGTCCCAGTCGTGCATGATGTCGGCCCGGTAACAGGGCACCCGAACCCGGAGCTTTCCCTTCCCGGCCGGTTTTGCACCAAACCGCATTCTGCCGAGGAACTGCGCCATCTCGTGCGCCGTGAGGCTGACACCGATGAGCCGGCAGCATTCGGCCACATCGACGATCCGCTCCATGGGGGCAAGCGATGGTGTCTGCTCGCCATTTATCTCCACGCTCTCGATCGCCGCGCCTGCCTCGGCCATCGCAGTGCAGATGATATTCACGGCAGTGCCCACCGCTTTCTGGTCGGTCCCCGTCGTGTCGAGCAGGATGTTTTTTGTTTTTGTGGTGACCCGGGTCAGCTCACCGTTGATGATCGGCGGGAACGAGCAGACATGGTCCTCATCATCAACGATAAGGGGGAAGAGCGGGAAGTCCCGGACGATCTTTGCGTAGTCCCTCCCTTTCGGGTGCTCGGCGAGGATCTCGTCCATGGTGAGCTCTTTCTGGAAATCGAGCGGGACAAACTTCCGGCTGCGGGACGATGCAATATAGTGGAACGGTGGTTTCACGGTATCTAAGTCGTGGATGCCGATCGCCACCTTGCTCCTGCCCCGTCCCACCGCCCAGTGGAGCGCTTCCTGCAGGGCCATGATCGAGAGGATCAACTCGTCATCGAACGAGACGTTCCGGATGATGGCAGAGCCAAGGCAGGGGCGTATGCCGGCAAGCTTCGGGTCGATCGTGAACCGGATGCCGGAAGGTTTCACGGAATACCGGGGCAGGCCGGTCTCGATGCCCAGAAAGCCGCGCATCGCCCGTGCCACCCCTTCTACCGAGAAGAGGTCCGGACGGTCCGGGAAGAACTCCACATCCGCGTGGTCGGCTTCCCTCCGCTCGATCTCCGAGCCGATCATCGGAAGGCGACCCAGGATTGTCTCTGTGTCCGCCCCGGTGAGCCGTTCAAGGTATTTGTACGAGAGCGCGATGGTCGCCATGTTACTCCCCCTTCTCCTGAACCGGTCTCACCGGGCTGATGACTGGGGTTGTCCGGAGCCAATCGATATCGCTCCGGTAGAGCAGCCGAAGGTCTTTTAACCCAAGCCGGAACATCGCAACCCGGCTGACCCCGAGCCCCCACGCAAGCACCGGTTCTTTGATCTTCCACGGCGCAGTGACCTCCTCCCGGAAGATACCGGCACCGCCCATCTCGACCCAGCCAAGCCCATCGACATAAATCTCCGGTTCAACCGACGGCTCGGTATACGGGAAATAGGCAGGGCGGAACCGCACGTCCTCAAAGCCCATCCGGCCGTAGAACTCTTTGAGGTACCCAAACAGGTGGCGGAACGAGACCCCTTTGTCCATCACGATGCCTTCCAGCTGCTCGAACTCCGGCGTGTGGGTGGGATCGATCGCCTCTCGGCGGTACACCCGCCCGATGCAGAAGGCCTTGACCGGAGGATCGGGATGGGCAACGAGATGCTGGATCGAGAGGCTGGTCGTGTGGGTGCGGAGTACGCACTGCTGTGCCTTCCTCGTATCCCATCTCCCGCCCCAACCGGTGGACGAGGTCTCACCGCCATGTTCGTGCATGTCGCGGAGGCGCTCCCAGCCCTGCGGCAGCGGCATCTCTTCCCGGAGGTAGAACGTGTCCTGCATCTCGCGAGCCGGATGATCCTGCGGCTGGAAGAGCGCGTCGAAGTTCCAGAACGAACTCTGGACGATGTCCCCGTAAATTTCGGTAAATCCCATCTCCAGCAGGATCCCGCGCATCTCGTCGATTAACTGCTGGTAGGGATGGGACTTTCCCGGGTAGACTCTTTTCGGAACCTTGGTTACATCGTAGCGGCGGAGATTCGCGTTTTTCCATCCCCCAGAGACGATCTGGTCACGGGTGAGGGTGCCGGTCTCTTCGCGAAGGTCAAAGCCCGCATTCACACGGAGAGTGCCTCCTTTTGTGATTGAGAGAACATTTTGGATTTTTTCGTTTTCTCGAATGAGCCCCCGCCGCACGAGTTCGCGCACCCGAATAAGATCACCGTGTTTTGGGTCTTTTAAGGCGTCTTCCTCCTCAACTGTTGATGCACCCGGCTTTTTCGTGACCATTCCATTTGTAACAGTGATGAGCCCTTTTTTCCTAAGCTGCCCAAACCCAATCTTGAATGCCAGATGATTCTGTATCTCGGCAATTTGGATACCGTTGCCGATTTCGTTGAGTATCTGAGTTTCAGGAAGACCATGCTTGCGGTATTGTTCGCCCTCTTCAGTAAGCTCAAAGTCTGTTGTTACGTTCGGCGAGACGAGAGCAAAACCCCGATCTTTACTCAGGAGTGCCCACTGAATTACAGATTCTGGAGAGGTGCCCAATTCTTTTGCAAGATCCTCCGCATTTATTTCTTTTTCCTTTGCAAGCGCGGCAAGCAGCCGTTTTTCGTTCAGGGTCAGTTCTGCCATCCCCGCTCACACCTCGATCTTCTCAGCCGCCACGTCCATCTTCTCCCGGAAATTTTTTAAAAATTCGATAACCCGCTCTGCCGTCTCCTTCTTGCACTGTCCACAGGTGATCTCGCCGGCCGAACACTTCCTGCGGATCGCCGCCAGCTCTGCGTCGTCAGATACCATGTGGAAAAGGTTGAGCAGGAAGAGCGGGCACTTGTCCGGTTCGCCCCCGAGCCGTTTCTGTTCCTCCAAGGTCATCCTGCCACCGGTCAGGCCATTCATGATCTTCTTCCTGACAACCGAATAGGGCTCATAGAACGAGATGATGCTCTCCGGGACGCTGGACGACATCTTGCCGCCGGTAAGGCCGGGCAGGAAGACATGGTACGTGGACGACGGGGCGTAGAATGCGTAGCCACCACATGTCCGCTCGATCTCACGGACTTTTGTGCTCACTTCAGCACACACGGCGCCCCTGATATCCACGTGCCCCTCGTACTTCTTTGCATGCGGGAACGCCTTTTTCACCGCATCGAGTACCGTATCGGGAGCATTCTTCGAGCGGACGCTTATGTACCCGTCGCGCTCCTCGACCGTGAACATCCGGAACTTGTAGGCGATGCCCCGGGTCAGCCGGATGTGGGGGTCCTGGTCGATCCCCACCGGGACAAGCGTCGGGGCCGGCTCACGGTCCACCTGCGGGTACAGGATGTCAGCCACCTGGGTGATCACGGCATCCGCGTGGGCGAGATCCGTCTCAGGGCCAAAACCGTAGATCGCCGCAAGTTCGGAGAAGTTCACCTTGGTCGCCGCTTCAAACGCAAGGTCCTTGAGACGCTCATTTTTACTCTGGAAATACGTCTGCCCCTCAAACCCAAGCGCAAACAGGCAGGAGAGGTATTCCATGCCGTATTCCCGGCACTTCTCCCAGCTCGTGCTCCGGACCGCGTGCGCCTCGCGGTCGGCGATAGTTACGTAGCCATTTGCGCCCTGCTGCACGTGCCAGACCACCTCTTTCATCAGCATCAAATGGCCGAGGTGCGGGTGGCCGCTTGGCATGAACCCCGTGAGGAGGTGAAAAGGGGTATGGTTGCGGATCGCACGGGCGATAGGGAGGTAATCCCGATGGCCAACCACGATACCCCGGCGCATGAAATACGGGATCTCGGGAAGCTCGGGAAGTAACGGCGCGATAGGCTCGATGCCGAAATCGGAGAAGAGTTTTTCAATATCGATTGATGGGCTGCTTGACCAGGGATTGATGACAGGTTCCGGCATGATCTGTTCTCACAATTTGATCCGCGCAAATTCGACGAACTGGATTCCGGTACTATGTACACAGCCAAACAACATCTTCTTTTTGACACTGTGCGCCATACGGACAGAACGGGAAATGACGCTCATGGGCATGACTTCTTCCTTCCCGATGGCATGCACCAGCATGTCGGAATGGATGTTTTTTCCGCCATATACACGGAAATGATGGCCAAACTTGTATCCGGTCCGCGGCGTAAACCCGGCCCCCCGGAGCTCTGCGTAAACCGCGAGTTTTCCCAAAAGTTCGCTGTCAGCGTTTCTGGCGCTCTCCAGATATTCAGCAGGGCCGACCAGCATTCCGTTCCTTTTGAGCGCCACAACGTTCGTCTGCATCAGGTAGTAAAGCTCGACCGGCGAGAGCACGAGGCGCTGATCATCGAGTCGTTGCCCGTAGCCGGCCGCCTCAAGATCCGAACCCGGGGAAACCATTACCATGCCATACTTCCCGATGAGCTCCGCCTCACGGGCACCGGGACCCGGCACAGATACATGCGAGACAGCCAGTTTCTGGAGTTTGATCTCATAGTAGGTCAGTTCATTCTCATCATCTACAACAGCAAGGATGTACTGCTTGCGCATGTTGTGCGACGCCACGACTTCCTCGATAAGGGTCGTAAACCGGACCGGGTCGCGCTCCGAGAGCACCCGGACGGAGTAGAGTGATTCGCCCGTGCCGGGTTTTTCCCCGCGCCGGAAGACCCGAAAATCGTGAGGACCGGTCTGCACGACGTATCCCCGTTCGCGCAGATCGCGGTAGACTAAAAAGCTGCGCAGGAAATTATGCTGATCGGCAAATTCGGCAAGAAGGGTATCAAAGCGGTAGCCCGGTATCTCAATCTTATGGCGGTGAAGCAGGTAGAGTGCTTCCTGCGGTGTGAGGCGTATTCCCTCCTTTTCCGGGCGCCCGTACCCGCTCTGCTCGTACAGGCTGTGCCCATCCTTTCCCATCCGCACGGCAGTGCCGTCAAACGTTGCCTTCACTGCACGATCTATTGGGAGTGAGGTATAATAAGCACGCCGGACGCAGGGAACTGTTCAGAGCGCCTGGAAAGTCCGGAACCCCTAACGATGGGGCGAGGCAGCCGCCAGTTCCCGCACTTTCGCGATGTTGCCACGGTCGTCCCGCCGTTCGTCGACCGGCGTCTCGCAGATGAGCGGAAGACCCAAAAAAACAGGGTGGGCAAGAATCCGACGGAAGCCATCCTCCCCGATATATCCCATGCCGATGTGCTCATGCCGGTCCAGCCCGCTGCCGAGATCCCCTTTTGAGTCATTGAGGTGGACAACATGAAGACGGCCGAGGCCGACCTGCGCATCGAGCTCGTTCAGGGTGCGGCGAATTACGTCATCGGCGCGCAGATCATAGCCTGCTGCAAACGCGTGGCAGGTGTCAAAACAGATTCCTACCCGCGCCGGTTCAGCCAATCCGTCAATGATCGCGCGAATATGTTCGAAACTGCTGCCGACGCTGTTCTTCTCGCCGGCAGTGTTTTCGAGAAGCAGCATGACCGGGGCTTCGGTTCCCGCGAGGGCGGTATCCACCGCTCTTATCACCCGCAGCCGGCCGCCCGCAATACCATTGCCCAGATGATGACCGAGGTGCGTGACCAGGTACGGGATGCCGAGGCTCCCGCACCGCTCAAGCTCGGCTCCGAGGGCCTGGACAGACTTTCCCCAGATCTCGTCCTTCGGCGAAGCGAGGTTTGGGAGATAAGGCATGTGGTCGACCGGCACAAAGCCGGTGGTCGCGATCTTCTTTTTGAAGAGGGTAGAATCCTCATCAGAGAGCGGCCTGAAACCCCAGCCCCGCGGGCTGCGGGAGAACATCTGGAAGACATCGCACCCCGCATCCACCGCCCGGTCCACCGCAAGGTCGATCGAACCTGCGATGGATACATGTACACCCACCTTTACCATATCATGGCCTCCATGATACCACGGACACCCATTGATGATACCGGATTCGCGGTATTAGGATATTGTGGTACTGTCGTGCAAAATCCTTATCCTTTCCGGGGGCAAGCGAACGTTGGTGATATACATGAAAATTGGGATCCTCTCGGACACCCACGACAATATTTCCTGTGCAGAGACCGCAATAGACCGGTTGAATCAAGAACAGGTTGATCTGGTGCTCCATGCCGGTGATTTTATCGCACCGTTCATGATCGGCATCCTGAAAAAACTGGAGGCACAGATGATTGGGGTATTCGGGAACAATGACGGGGACCGTCCGCTCCTCCTGCAGAAGTGCCGTGAGACGAAAAACCTGGAGATTAGGGGGACGTTCGCCCGTATCGACCTCGCTGATGGGCATATCGCGCTCCTGCACGGCTCGGACCCTGTACTCCTCCGGACGCTGAACGAGAGCGGCATCTTTGATCTCGTCGTCGCCGGTCACACGCACCGTGCTGAGGTCGCGGAAACAGGGAGAACACTTGTCGTGAACCCGGGGGAGGTGTGCGGGTATCTCACCGGTAAAAGCACCATCGCTGTGGTGGACATGCCCCCACGACATGCAAAGATCATCGAACTCTGATTTGATGAGAGACTAAGCGTAGTCAGGCCCTGTAAAATTTTGTAAAAAATTAGCTCATGGATACCTCCCGCAACCGGCCGGTCTTCCACAAACTCAGGGAACAATCAGCTTGTGTTTTGTACGCCTTTACCTGACAGAATTGTCAGATGATGGTTATATCTGCGATGGTGTAAAAAGGCGGCACGTTATACCCGCACCTTGATACTGGTGAAAGGACAACCCGGTGGTATGCAGGTCACCTTTCTCGGGACCAACGGCTGGTATGATTCCCTGACCGGCAACACGTGCTCGACGCTGATCTCTGCTAAGGATTACGATATTATCCTTGACGCAGGAAACGGCATCGCCAAGGCCGACCGCTACATTACGCAGAAAAAACCCGTCTACCTCTTCATCAGTCACCTGCACCTCGACCATATCATTGGCCTGCACGCGCTGGTCAAGTTCCGGTTAAAAGAGGGGCTCACGATCTGCGGGGGGCTGGGCATTGCCGGTGGGCTTAACGGGATTATCCGCGAACCCTACACCGTGCCGTTTGGCACGGTCCCGTACCCGGTAACGATCACCGAGTGCGTAGATGGGGTCTGCCCGGTCCCGTTCACGGTCACGTGCCTGCCGCTCGTCCACCCCGTTCCCTGTTTTGGCTACCGCTTGGAACTTGACGGAAAGGTGATCACCTACTGCACAGATACCGGTGTCTGCAACAATGCGATCACGCTCGCGCAGGATGCCGATCTCCTGATCACCGAATGTGGCCTGAAGCCCGGGCAGAAGAGTCCCAACTGGCCGCACATGAATCCCGAGGACGCGATCTCTATCGCCAGACAGGCACGTGCCCGGCGTCTCGCGCTGATGCACTTCGGGGCGGAGGTCTACCGTACGGTTGAGGAACGGGACGAGATCCGGAGGCGTTTTACCCCTGGATTCCCCGGACTCATCGTCACTCGGGACGACATGACGATTGAGGTTTGAGATTTTTTCATCGGTCAGACGAAGGGGCACCAAATCAACGAGGGAGGGGCAGGGTTTGAGGAGGAGATACTCTCCTCACTTTTTCAGCTTCTTCATCACCCATGCCATGTTGGCGCCGAGTGTCTTCATGGTGGCGATGCCTTCGTCGTCATTTTCCACGTCACCGGGCGCAAGCCCAATCCCCACGTTCCAGTACGAGGAGCCGGGGACCACCATCTGGTTGATGAAAAAGAAATGGTTGATCGTGTCAAAGGCATGGATCGCACCCCCTCGACGCACAGCGACCACCGCAGCACCCACTTTGCGCCGGAACATCATGTCGTTTCCCATCGCGACAAAACCCGCACGTTCGATCAGCGCCTTCATCTCCGCTGACACATCGGCAAAATAGGTCGGCGAGGCAAGGATGAAGCCATCGGCTTCATCCATTTTTTCGATACAGGTATTGGCAAAATCCCCGGTCAGTGCACAGCGCCGATCCTTCTTCTCCCGGCATTTCATGCAGGCGGTGCATCCCCGGATCTTTTTACCGGCCAGCTGCACGAGTTCAGTCTCGATCCCGGCCTTTTCCAGTTCCTTAAACAGCGTCCGCACGAGAATGGCAGTATTGCCGTCTTTACGGGCGCTCCCGTTGAATGCGACAACTTTCATCGTGTTCACCTGATCACACCGGCAGCCGTAGACCCGGGCCGGTACATCTGGCTATCATTGCTTGGCGCCGCATCAGGATAAACATTCAGTGCCGGTGCACATCATGAAGGTACGGAGTTCCGGTTCGCTTCTTTTGCAGCCGTCCCGGTCTTTCCTGCTTTCTTTTGCCAGAATGGCAGAACACCATCTTAAGTTCTCCCGGACCAAATAACCATGCGACATGAGCTCCCGCATCCAGTTTTCCGATCTTTCCCTTTCAAAAGAGATCAAAAAAGCCGTAGAAACGATGGGTTTTGAAGAACCCACCCCCATCCAGGCGCTTGCCATCCCCATCATTCAGGCAGGTCGCGACGTGACTGCCCAGGCGCAGACCGGTACCGGCAAGACCTCGGCATTTGGCATACCGGTCATCGGGAAGATTGATGCATCCCGCCGCACCGTGCAGGCGCTCGTGCTCTGCCCGACACGGGAGCTCGCTATCCAGATCGCCGAGGAATTCTCCCAGCTTACCGCATATCTCCCCAAAATTTCCGTCCTTCCGGTCTACGGCGGCCAGCCCATCGGGCGCCAGCTCAGGGCGCTTGCCGGCGGCGTCCATATCGTCATCGGCACGCCGGGACGGGTTATTGACCACCTCAGGCGGCGCACGCTCTCTCTCGACGCCGTCTCAATGGTGGTGCTGGACGAGGCAGACCGGATGCTCGACATGGGCTTCCGGGACGACATCGAGCTCATCTTAAAAAAGGTCCCGCAGAAACGCCAGACACTGCTGTTCTCCGCAACGATGCCGCAGCCGATCCTCGAGATATCGAAACGGTTCCAGAATCGCCCGGAATTCGTCAAGGTCGAGTACCATGAGCTGACGGTTCCCCAGACCGAGCAATCATATATCGAGGTAAAAGAACGCGACAAGCTCGAAGCGCTCTGCCGGCTGATCGATATTTATGATCCTGGCCTCGCCATCATATTCTGCAATACCAAAAGGGGTGCTGAAGACCTCGCCGGGCGGGTGCGGGCACGTGGGTACCGTGCGGAAGAACTGCATGGGGACATGAAACAGTCGCAGCGGGATCGGGTGATGGGAGAGTTCAGGAAGGGGTCAATCGATATCCTGATTGCAACTGATGTCGCGGCACGCGGGATTGATGTTGAGGATGTCGACATGGTAATCAACTATGATGTACCGCAGGATGTCGAATACTACGTCCACCGCATCGGGCGGACTGGCCGTGCCGGTAAGAGCGGCAGGGCCGTAACATTCGTGGCACCGAGGGATTTTACCAAGCTCCGCGAGATCCAGAAATACGCGAATATACGGATCCCACGTCACTCAATGCCAAAGGAAGACGATGTGGCGGAAACGAGGGTAAAAACGCTGCTCGACGATGTGCGCAGGACGATAGAGGGTGGCGGAATCGAACCGTATATCCGGATGGTCGAGCGCGGGATCAGCGGGGACACGACGACGCTGGAGATCGCCGCCGCTCTTGTGAAGATGCGTATGGAACAGGCGGGTTCTGACACGAAGGTGGCGGATGAGGTCCCGGACTTCGGTGATACGGGCGCGGAACCTGGCATGGTCCGGTTCTTTATCGCACTTGGCAGGGATCACAACGTCACGCCAAAAGATATCGTAGGCGCAATTGCCGGGGAGACCGGGATCCCCGGAAAGTCCATCGGTGCGATCCGCACTCTGGACTCATACTCATTTGTGGAGATACCCCGGGACCGCGCAGGGGAAGTTTACTCGATCATGAAGGACCGGACGATCAGGGGGCAGCTGACCGGTATCGAACCGGCAAAAGGCCACCGGGAATAGCGTATCAGCCGGCATCACGGCTTCTCTGTCGGAGAACCTGATCATGCACAAACGAATTTTCAAGTGCAGGAACCCACACACAACCCTCAAATATCTGCCGGGGAAATGTTCTGTATGAAAACAATTTTTTACCTTGGGAGCATCAGCCTCATCTTAGTACTTCTTCTGGCATCCGGCTGTACCCAGCCCGCAGCACCTGCCGCAACTCCCCAGCCCACCACGGTACCCCAAACCGTGCCGACCACCGAAGTGGCCGTAACGACAGCCGCACTGGAAACACCCGGCCCGACCCAGACACTCCCTTCGATATGGAATGTCAATGTCCAGATCGGGAGTAACGGACAGGCGATCAACCCACAGATTATCATGACGTTCCAGGGCGGCAAAGGAATGGATCTTATCCAAGGGATCGATATGCAGGTAACTGACTCAAATGGCAATGTGACGACCGGTCAGATACTACAGCCGCTCTCGGCCGGAGAGACGATCAGCCTTCCCGGGACGATGGGCAACAACGACCGTGCTGAAGTCTGGGTGATCACACCGCAAGGCGACCAGGTAAAGATCATCGATCAATACGTACCGTTCCGGTCGTATCACTGAACGGTACTGGCATTTTTTATCGCGGGCAACCGGAGATATGACCCGCGGCCAATCATCTTTTTCCTGCGAATCCCCCTCAGTGGGTTCTTTTCATGACTGAGGTGCCGGTTCGTCACCGTTTTACACGATGTAAAAACGCCGGATGCAATCCCCGCGGAAACCGGAGGCACGGAATCGCCAGCAGGGTCCATGACACATACCGTCCGTGAACACGGACGGCCAGAGATGGCTTACGGTTATTTGCCGAATGCAGCACGCACGATCTCCGTGGTTTGTTCCCGTAGACCCGGGATCTTCCGGATATCCCGGATCTCATCCATGCTATCGATCAACAACTGGCCGCCAGGAGCAAAACCGAGGTTCCGGAAAAATGCCCTGACTACCCGGGTGACGCAGGTGAAATTCTCCTTCCCTTTCCGGCCGGCCACTACGAAAAGAACCCCCTGCTGTCCTCCTGGCCCACCAAAGAGCGTACGTTCCGCATGGTATGCCTGGCAGCGGTCGATCAGTATCTTGAGCGGGCCCGGTACCGTATTAGTGTAGACCGGCGTGCTGACGACAAGGACGTTGCAGGCCCGGAGCGCATCGATGATGCCGGTCATATCGTCTGCAAACGTGCAGGTGCCGGTATTATAGCACTGGTAGCAGCCGATGCAGGGATGGATCTCCATGTCGTGGGGATAGATTACCTGTGCGGTCTTTCCCGCATCCCGGGCAGCTTCGATTGCCCATTCCGTAATGGTACTGCAATTACCATCTGCCCGCGGGCTTCCTTCGATGGCAACCAGATTTGTCCCTCTGACGATATCCGGCTTTCTCTCCGAGGCTCCCAAAGAGCGGGACACGTTGGCTGGTGCAGCTGTTAGCTCACGTTTTACGATCTCAAAACGGTCGCGTGCCACAGTCTCTGCCCGGAGGGGATCGCGCGGTGAGTACTCGTAGGTATTCGTTCTGAAGACCTCCAGCTTTTCATCACCTGACCGCACACAAAGTGTGTACCGGATCATGCCGGGGTAGACTGCCGAGTAATCCTCGCAAAACAGCGAGAGCAAAAGATCCTGCCCGGGAGCAGGTATCCCGGCTTCCTGCAGGCATACCGGTTCCGGCTGCATACACGAAGGTATCAGGAAGTCCCGGCAGATAATCCTGCCCCGCATGGTTCAGTACCTCCCTGCTGCATCTCCCGCCCCCTCCTGGTCTTCGGAATATGGGGGCATATGCACTGGCGTAATCAGCGGCACGGGGATTATCTATCAGCAATCCGAGCGAAACCAGCGCACACAACCACACCCGTAAGCGATCTGGCCGCACCTGCCATCTTCCAAAATATCAATACCCTGCGGTACTATATTCTACGGCATATCCGGCGTGATCACCATTTCTCTCATACCCATCCCTTACCGTATCGCCGCGCTCCAGAAGGAGCAGAGCAGTCTCCTCGCATATCCTGTGGATCGCCTCGCAAAGGTGATAAAAGGGGTAGGTTTCCGGTGCATCTGTTGCGCCAGATGCTGCACCCGCTCGTTCAACGGCCATGTTTTTTTGATCGATCGCGAAGTGGCCGGTATCCGGGCCCTCGATCCGGCCGCGGTCGAACCTGCCCCGGAGCCCGAGTTCTGCGACCAGAACGGTATATTTTATGTCTCCGGGTATGCGCTGCGGGCACAGGACGACAGTGATGCTTCCTGCTGGTTCCTCAAAGATGGCAGGTGCCGGATCTATGAACACCGGCCAACGATCTGCCGCATCTACCCGTACATGCTCCACCGCGAACCGGATGAGAAAGGCGTTGTGAACTGGCGGCAGATAGCAGGGCTGGATATGCATGGGGAGTATGACGTGGAAATCACCGATGATGAATGCCTCACCCTCGCACGTCAGACAAAGGAATACGAGAACAGGATCCTCATGCAGGAGATCGAGTTCCACCGCTTCATGGGAGAATATTTCGCCGAACATCGGCTCCGGCATGTCCAGAAGGTATATGACGACCGGATGCGGGCCTTTACCAAAGGATATCCCATTACGGTTATGGTCTATGGTGACTGCAGGCTCGAACCCCACACGCTCCGGCTCTGATGCCGGAAAAATAACCGTAATGCCGGGACCCCGCCGGGGCAGATTTTTTTCGTCTGAAAAAAAAGTATCAGATATTGCCGGGCCGGAACTGCTGCTGTGCAGGGGCAAATGCCTGCTCAACGAGTCCGCGATCATAGACTGGTGGCACCTGACCGGTCTTTGCATAGGTATAGAGTGCGACCGTGAAGATCCCCTGCAGGGCAGACGCGATGATACCCAGCACCACAACCAGCACGATAAAGAGGGCGAGGGCCGCGATAAAGAGCATAGAATTGCCCGTCAAGAGCGTCGCAAACGCCAGCAGCAAGCCAACGACGCCAATGATGCCGAAGATCAGGCCGATCGAGATAGTACCGACAATACTCTCTCCCCAGGTCTTTTTAAAGAGGGAAAGGGACTCCTTCATCGCTGCAAATACCCCTTTCTCTTCAAAGACCACAACCGGGACGACAAACATCGTCACGAGACTCCACACGCCTCCGGCAATCGCGGCTGCAATCTGACCAAGAAAACCTGCACGGTCCTCGATCATCCGCAGGACGAGCCCGACGGTCGCGGCGATGACTGCCCACACAAAGATTGAGCCGAGATAGCGGAATGCGGTCCGGAGCCCCTCACCGATAATCATGTCCCTGCCCTGCAACCGTGCGTTGACACAGCTGATCAACCCGACATTAAAAAAGATGACGACAAAATAGCTGACCACGTAAAAGACGAAGATAAGAATAATTCCTGCAACCGAGTTTGTCGACAGCGAATAAGCACTGTCGGTAAGGAACAGGGGCAGGACAAACGTGGCAATCACCAGCAGCGTGACGATGCCGGATAAGAACGGGAACGCGAGAAGTTTCTTATCCTCTATCAGGATGCCCCAGCTCGCTTTCACCAGTTGCCAGCTTCGGATGATACGTTCAAACATAAAAAATCATCTTGGCTCTGGCAGGAGAAAAATATTGTTTAATCGAGATATGGCAGGCTGCGGACCCATTTGGAATGTATCAAAAGGGGGTAAGGTTTCGATAAAGTAATCCTTCTGTATTCAGCCGGCGGTTTTGGATTATTTCGATTCGCATTCACGGAAGTTACGTCCAGAAATTTTTGTTTTTAAGTTCTTTACAAGTCAGTGATTATATGAAGACGATACCAAAAATTACCGTACCAGAGCTTCCTGAATAAAAGCCCCGGCATGGACGACCGCCACGTCTGCTTCCGGTACATGGCCGGAGAACATCTGCCAGCAATGGAACATTCCCTCCCAGATCTCAAACCGGACCGGCACCCCGGCCCATTTTGCCTTTTTTGCAAAAGCCGATATATCATCGAAAAGAAGTTCATGGGTGCCAGCCTGGATGCAGAGACGGGGGAACCCGGAGAGGTCCGCGTGTATCGGCGAGGCGATCGGGTCGTTGGGGTCATGCCCGGCAAGATATTGCGTCCGGATCGCGTTGAGCCGGCCAGCGGTCATCCAGTCCACATCGCGGTTCCTGAGGACTGATTCGCCGCCAAACATCATATCGACTGCAGGGGACATGCAGACCGCTGCCGGGGGTAAAAGAGCCTTCTGTTCCCGAAGCGAGAGGAGAAGGTCCAGCACCAGCGTCCCTCCCGCAGAGATACCAACGGGGACAATCCGGTATGCCGGGCAACTATGGGCAGTGAGGTAACGGTATGCGGCAAGGGCATCCTCGATCGGCGCGGGAAAGAGATGCTCTGGTGCAAGCCGGTAATCGACTGAGAAGACGCGTGCGTGTGCTGCCTTCGCAAGGCGGGCACAGAGTCCCCAATAGTCAGCGGTCGAACCGACGGTAAATCCCCCGCCATGGAAGAACAGGATCGTCCGGTCGGGCATCGATTCCGGGACCGAGCACCAGAACCCCCGCAGGTCATCTCGGATTGCCGCAGGTTCCAGAGGGGGGCGTTCCTCCGGCAGGAACTCCGCGTAAAATTCAGAAAACTCCTTTCTTACCACACCGATCGGTTTTTTCGGGTCGGGAATATACGATTTGAGGATGGTAAGGAAATCTTCCGGCGTCTTACGGGTCATTATGTGTGGTTATGGCGCGACTGCGAGATAAAGTATGGGGATGACACCGGCAGGTTCTGCTCCTGTTCATCAGCCTTTGAGATGCGGTAGCTACCGCCGGGCACCACGATTTCAAACCGGGCCCCCCTGCCAGCCCTGCCGGTTTCCCGGATAACGATTCCCGTAATTGAGAGGATCTCCCGGGCAAGAAAGAGGCCGGTGGTCTTCCCGAAACCTTTCACAAAGATCTGCTCCTTGAGCTCCTGCACGATCCCGACCCCGTCATCTTCCACCGTGATAAGGAGACCCTCCGCGGTTTCACGGGCAGTGCACCGGATCATTGTAAGGGATGTCCCATATTTCAGGGAGTTATCTATAAGCATATAAAAGACCCGTCCGAGGAGAGGATCAGCAAAGACCTCCCAGTGTTCCGGTTCTGAATGAATCCTGACTATCCCGGTATCCAGCTGGTTGCAGGCTTTTCTGAAGAGCGCGTCCAGATCCTGCCAACCCGGGGCAGTAATCCCCAGATTCAGGTAAACATTGGTATTCTCGATCTGGCCGGTGATTGCGGCAACTGTTTCCTGGATCTTTGAGGTATATAAAGAAAAATACGGCTCGGCCGGGCAATTCCGGAACAGGTCGAGATATCCCCTCAGAATGATCAGCCGGTTCCTGATATCATAGCGGGTTATGTCAGCGAGCAGGTTCAGTTTCCTGTTGGCCGCAAAAAGCGCCTCTTGTGCATTCCTGCGTTCAGTGATGTCCTGCGCTGCAGCGAAGATCTTTTTCTGTCCTGAAAGGAATGCCCGCCATTCAAGCCACCTGTAGGATCCCTCCCGACAACGGAAACGGGTGACAAAGGTAACTGTTTTCCCCTCATCCCCCAAGTGTTGCAGGACGGTCCGGGTCGCGGCAAGATCGTCCGGGTGGACAAAATCGAGAATCGTTTTTCCTTCAAGCTCCGCAGGCCGGTACCCAAGTGCCTTCTCCCATGCAGGGCTCAGTCTGTTAAACGAGTGGTCCGTACCCGTGACGCAGAAGAGCATGTCGGGATTGTTGGTGAAGAAACGGTCGAGTTCCTGCGCTTTTTCCTGCAGGTTATCCCGGATCGCCCGGATGTCCGACACATCATGATATATGGCTATCGAGAGCTCCCTGCCCCGGATACAAACGGTCTTTGCGCTGACGATGACCGGAATCCGGATTCCGTCACGGTCAACAATCACCTCGTCGGCGACCAAGGCCCCATCGACGTTCTGCTGCCGGAACCATTCCTGATACTGTTCCTTTCCATCAGATGGATGAAGTTCGGTCTGGTGCATCGTCCGGATTTCGGGAAGCGTCCGCTTGACCATGGAAAGCGCCTTCTGGTTCGCATCAAGGAGCATGCCGGAACGGGCATCAGCAACAAAGATCGCGTCCCCGGCCTCGTCAAGCAGGGTCTGGTACTCCAGCCCCCAGACGCTCAGCGTCTCACCAATAAGTTTTCGTTCGGTAATGTTTCGCGCAATCCCATGGAAACCGATAAAAATTCCTTCATGGTTGTAAACCGGTGATCCGGTTGTCTCTACAATCACCTCGTTGCCATTCCGATGTTTCAGCCGTACCTGCAGGGAACGAAACGGCTGTTTCCGCGCTATCAGGTCAGAGAGCACCGAAACGGCACGGGCAGCATCATGATGTATCAGGAAATCCGTTATGTTCCTCCCGACCATCTCCGCCGGGGTATAGCCAAGAAATTCCTGCACCCTGTCGTTGCAGTAAGCAAGTCGTTGGTCAAGAGTTATTTCCCATATCCAGTCATCGGTCTCTTCAAGGATCTGCCGGTAACGTTGCTGGGTTTCGCGAAATGCATGGTCACTCCTCCTGAGCTCCTCGTACTGCTGGCGCAGTTCTTCCTCCGTCGCCAGCAGCCGGTCGAATGCCTCCCTGAGCTCTTTTTCCGAACGGCGCCGTTCGCTGATGTCGTGGATAAAGGCAAACACGAGCGATATGGATCCCTGCTCGATGTAGTTCAGGACGAGCTCAACAGGCAAAAGGGAACTATCCTTTTTTCTGTGGGTTCCCTCAAGTGTGGCATATTTCCGGAGCCGGAGCCGGTTCCATGTCTCCCGGAATCCCCCGTTCATGAGCTGGCAGTCGATATCGTTCATCGACAGGAGGGCAAACTCCTCGCGGGTATATCCCAGCATTGCGCAGATCGCGTCATTGTAGTACGCGATGCTCCCATCCTCGCGGAGCCAGATGACCCCCTCAGAAGCGTGGTCAACGGAAAATTTCAGCAGGCGCAACTCATCCTCAGCTTTTTTTCGACGGACCAGCTGCCGTATCTTGTGGGAAAGATCCGTGAACTGGGCACGAGGGTCGCCACCTTTCTGAATATAGGAATCGGCCCCGCTGTTGATCGCTTCTATAACTACCTCCTCCCGTCCCTTGCCGGTAAAGAGAATGAACGGGGTATCGCAGGACTGCGAGCGAATCTTACGGAGAAAATCGATTCCGTCTGTCCCGGGCATCTGGTAATCCGATATGATTACGTCAAACGGTTGCCGGGATAAGATATCCAAGCCCTCGCTGGCGGACGCTGCTGTGGCGACCGCGAATTCACCCTCCCGCTCCAGGAAAAGCCGGCAGACTTCGAGCAGCGCGGGCTCGTCATCTACATAGAGCAGGGTGATCATTACGGATTGTTCTCACCTGATTACATTTAAGTATATACGATTCTTCCCCGTTATTTCGTTTAATTCGGAACGTAGAGGCACTCACGTGCGCAGATAACCGGCAATATAAATATTTTCTTATCAGTCTGGCGGCCTATTTCGGGATCGGAATGCCCGGGCCGGTGTACTGCCACGAACTTTACCCCATCGTTATTACTGTCGGGAGAGGGAAAATTTACCAAAAAACGCCTGCCTCTTCTTAACAAATTTTCTCTTTGATCCGCACGGTCTGGTTCATCAGCCACAACCCGCCTTTCAGGATCACTACCTTCATGCCCATAGTCCTGCCCTCCATTTCGCGGGAAACCTTCTTCATCAGATGAGGAACCGGCAGGTGCTGAGGACAGATCTTCGCGCATTTCCCGCAGTTCCGGCACAGTCCGGCGTAGGAAACGTCCCCAATCAGCCCGCCATGCCTCCCGAGGTAGTGAAATCGGGCGCTGCGATCATAGGGAAAAAGGTGGTGCGAATTATAGAGCGAGAAACAACCCGGGATGTCAACGCCGGCCGGGCATGGCATGCAGTACCCGCAACCGGTGCACCCCACGTTCATGAGTCGCTGGTAGGTGTCCTTCACCTGCCCGACCAGCGCAAGTTCTTGCGGTGTAAGTGTACCAGGGATACCGGCATCTGCAATCATGAGATTCTCATCGATATGCGCCTCATTGTTCATGCCCGACAGGACGACCGTGACCTCAGGATGGTTCCAGACCCAGCGCAGCGCCCAATCCGCGGGCGAGCGCCTGATCTCTGCCTCGTTCCAGATCCTCTGTACGTCTTCCGGTATGCGGCCGGCAAGGTTGCCGCCCCGGAGCGGTTCCATGATGATCACGGCGAGTTTTTTTTGTGCAGCATATCTGAGACCTTCGAGCCCCGCCTGATTGTGCTCGTCGAGGAAGTTATACTGGATCTGGCAGAATTGCCAGTCGTATGCATCGACAATTTCGCGGAACGTAACAGTATCTGCATGGAACGAGAAACCGGCATTTTCGATCCGCCCGTCCCTTTTTGCGGCATCCAAGAATTCCAGCACACCAAGGCACATCAGTTTCTCCCAGTTATCCCGTCCCATGCTGTGAAGGAGATAATAATCGATATGATCTGTGTCCAGCGTGGCAAGCTGCCTGTTGAGGATCCTATCCATATCCTGCCGTGTCCGAACCGACCACGGCGGAAGCTTGGTCGCAACCCGGACCTTATCCCGGTAGCCGCCGGCAAGTGCCCGGGCCAGTACCTGTTCGCTCCGCCCAAGATGATATGCCGGCGCTGTATCAATGTAATTGACGCCGCAGTCGATAGCGTGACGGAGCTGCCGGATCGCCCTTTCTTCATCAATGCCCCCGCCTTTTTTTACGGGCAGCCGCATACAACCGAACCCAAGTATCGAGAGTCGGTCACCGGTTTTTGGCACTGTTCTGTAAAGCATGTACGTCACCCAGAGTGAGCCGACTGGCCAGTCAATGTATGGTGAGGCTATCCTATTTAACGCCTCACCGTTTCAGCAACATCAGCACTGCCGGCACAGATAATTTGATATATCGCGGTTCCTGAAGAAAAACTATGCACGATATTTCCAGCAGTAAAAAAATGGAGAACGGGATCGTCGTTTTCTGGAATGAGAATGGTGAGAAGAAATACGACTCATTTAATTATTCAGAACTTATAGATATGAAGATTAACGCGCTGGACCTCCTTGAACATCCCAGAGGATACAAGGTCGATGCAGAGAATCATCAACTCGTTATGAGAAAATAAGGATTCTACCTGGCAGGATCTGGTATAAAGCGGGATCACGGGTTTCCCGCAGTGGCGATGAAGGCACTGTGACTGTCGGCAATACCAAACGCCTCTTTTCTGATTTTCAGCTATGACTGTGCCGGAAAATCAAAGGCCATGCAAGATAGATTATGGTTTGATGATTTTTCCGGTATTGACCGTCTATCGTGATTATAATCCATGATTCATGAGGCAACACTGTTCGGAACGCCGTTGGGGTTTACTCGTCTCCGACGGAATCCCCTGCTGCAATGTTATCCCAGAATCCGGTGAGGACCTTTTGGATCGATTTTTGTAATGCCTCAATACGTTCCTCTGTTCCTGTAGTTGTACGACCGGATGAATGCTCCGGTTCATAGAGCGAACGATTGATCTCGATCTGGATCCAGGGAATACCCTTGCGCCAATAATGTGCATTTGAGATGAACCCGCCGGAGAATGGGTTGTTGATCGCCACATCACCATCATAGGGAAATATTTCCCTGAATGCATCGGCAAGTTGCGATATCCACTCCATCGGGCATGTCGTAAGACCGCCCTTTTTCGGCCTGCCCCGGCGGTCACCATTATTCCCGAGGCAGATCAGCGGCCGCTTCTTGCCGGCATCTTTTTGTTCCATAGACCCATAGGGAAGCATCGAATGGCAGTCAAAGGCGATCCGGACCGGGTACTGGTCAAGGAGCTCATCGATGCGCTGGTGATAGGGGAAATACCATTTCAGTAGCAGACGGTGGATGAGGTTCGTATCGGGCAGCCGCCCGGTACGATAGACATCACGACCGTCAATGGTCAGTACCTTGATGATGCCATCCGGATCGCGGGGCGGGAGCGGCAGGGGAGGACGGTTAAGATCAACAACCATCCGCGAAATGCGGGTATCGATCAACGCTTCAACAGAACCACGGAAATCAAAAAGCGTTCTGGTTTCAGGATCGCAGTACCAGAGGATCTCTTTTCTGGAAAGCAACATACGGCCGGCTACTTCATGCGGAACTTCGATACCGCCATGAGGGATAGAGATGAGAAAAGGGTATTTCGTATCCACCAGTCACCTGTACCAGAACCTGTGTTATTGATTTTTGTTAATGTTTGGATCCAAGATGCTGATCGGATATACCCCTGTCCAAAATGACGGAATTTCCATACCAGTCCGCTCCATCACTACTTGGCCGGAGATAAGGATCGTATCAGGATACATCGCAGTGAAGTTCCGGTTGAGTTTCGGGCAGGACAAGAGGGCAGTGCACCGTAGGCCCTGCTGATGCCTCTGGAGCAATCTTTTGATCCTGATGACGCCCTTTTAGGTCGAATATCCAATAAAAACTCCATGAACTGGTGACAGGGAAAATTAAGCATTTTTAATATTCTCCAATCAATCCTGCGTAAATGGTATAACCTGTCCCTGACTTTTTACCTCAAGCCTGCGCCATGCACAACGTGCTTGCATCCCTGCACGGCGGGGCTGGAGAGCAAATCTTAATCATTGCATTTCTGCGATACACGATTATCCCTTTCGATAATGGGGGAGGTGTGAGGTGATGGAACGAAAGAACCATGATACGGGTGCCTGGTATACCCTGTTTAATTCGGCATCTGCTGCCGCACTCAGCAGGTTCCGGCAACCATTGATGGAATACCTGATCTCCTCTCTTGGAGATAATGACAAATGGGTTCGATACATGGCGGCAGAACTTCTCGGAAATATTGGTGACCCGTTCGCGATTGATCATCTCAAACGGATGATAATCGATCAGGATGCGGATCTCCGTATTGTCTCTGCCCGTGCATTGCATGCGATCAATCACCCCGCCAATCCAGATGCCGGAGGGCACTATTATGACTGCGGGTCATGCCTGATCCGGGTGATCGCGGAGGAAGCTCTCAGCCAGTTAAACGATCAGAACTACACGCCTCCCCCTAGGTGAGTAAAAGATCGATCTGTTCCCCCCATACCATCCGGCAGGCGTCCCGAAAGATGATACTGTAAGATTACCGGGCTTCTCCGCGTGTCAGCAAACGAATGAAAAAAACGGTAAAAAACATTTCATTGATACCTCTCGATATCCGCCTCATTAGGAGCAGCGCGAAGAACGGCTAAAAAAAGAATATCCAGTGCCAATTTGACAGGAATTAGTTCATACAAAGGAGATAGCGTAATTTCCTGTCCACATGACAATATCTGATCACAAAAAGTATAGTTGGTATAACAAGGGAAAATTACCAAGCTATAAAGAAATCGGGGGAAAATTTACGGTGCGCTCCAGTGGAAACAAAGGGGTATAAAAGGATGATCAATTTGCCGGATTGGCATAATATACTCGATATAATTATAAAATCTCAAAAACGACTCATAGACAAGGATTTATTACGCCAGTACGTAACCGTTTTTGAGCACAGTAGCAGGAAAAAAACCGGCATTACACAACGCTCCTGCTGACGCACCTGCGCGTTTTGTACTGTATGCAGCTCCTCTGCCCGGTTATTCCTCATGGTATTCTCGCATGACCGGCCCGCAGTTATCTATCCTCACTTTTTATGATAATCGGAAGTGAAGGTTGTTGCGGAAGGGATAATTTAGCATCCTATACAATATATAAAAAATATTGTATATATTAACAATAGAAATATTTATATTACAAAATGTAAAATTTACATTACAATATGCGAGCAATGATTGCCCACATGTAGTGGATAAAGAAGGAGTCATCATGACGGAAAAGGGTTTGGCGATCCTGATTGTTTCAGCCATCACGATAGCCGCATTACTGGTTGCAGGATGCGTGCAGGGAACGGGAAGTTCAACAGATCAGAGCACAACCGGCAGCCAGCGGGGCTATACGCACCAGGGAGGCTATAATGCCACATAAGGTACAGGAAATCCGGGGACTTCCTGATCAGGCCGGGAGTTCAATATGACGAAACGTGCCATCCTTTTTTCGTGCTGCATAATTCTGGCTTTCGTCCTGTTGATCGTATTACCGGTAATGGCAGATGGTAATACTACGTCACCTTCGCCTTCACCTTCGCCTTCGCTTTCACCTTCGCCTTCACCTTCACCTTCACCTTCACCTTCACCTTCACCTTCGCCTTCACCTTCGCCTTCACCTTCGCCTTCACCTTCGCCTTCACCTTCGCCTTCACCTTCGCCTTCACCTTCGCCTTCGCCTTCACCTTCGCCTTCGGCAGCACCCACAACCCAGCAAACCCCACCGGTTGCAAGCTTCACCGATTCAGTATCTTCCGGCATCGCCCCGCTCACCGTCCAGTTCACCGACACCTCCAGCAACTCTCCGACATTATGGTTGTGGAGCTTCGGTGACGGCGGTACCAGTTCATTACAGAACCCTTCGTATACCTACGCGAATGCCGGTACTTATACCGTATCGTTAACTGATAGCAATGCGGCTGGTAACAGCAACAATACATTCACGCAGACCATCACGGTGACATCTGCAGTGACAGCAGCAACAACTACGCCCACGGCAGCACCGATCGTCACCGGCATCTCACCACCATCCGGCACGAGTGCCGGTGGGACTTCGGTAACTATCTCCGGGAGCGGGTTTACCGGAGTACAAGCTGTCAGCTTTGGCAGCGGCAACCATGCAACCTATACATTGGTCAGTGATAGTTCAATCACAGCGATCAGCCCGGCCGAAGCAGCCGGAACAGTTGACATCACCGTCACGACATCCGTCGGCACATCCGCAACTTCATCAGCAGACCAATATACCTTTACAGCGCCAGCGCCGACATTTACCAGCATTTCACCGACATCCGGCACAACAGCTGGCGGCACCTCAGTAACCATTACCGGGACCGGCTTCACCGGGGCGACTCAGGTAACCATTGGCGGTACAGCTGCAACTAATCTTACTGTTGTCAGCGATACTGAAATCACCGCGAGTACCCCGGCCGGTACCGCCGGAGCCGTCGATGTTATTATTACAACCCCTGGTGGATCGGTAACCGGGACGGGAGCATTCACTTATTCAGCCTCAATCCCGACCGTCACCGGCATTTCACCGACATCCGGCACGAGTAATGGAGGAACTTCGATAACTATCTCAGGAAGCGGCTTTACCGGCGTGACCGGTGTAATGTTCGGCAGCACAGCGGCAACATCATATACGTTTGTCAGCGACAGTTCGATCACAGCGACCAGCCCGACCGAAGCAGCCGGAACCGTTGACGTCACCGTCACTACAGCTGGCGGCACATCCGCAACTTCATCAGCAGACCAATACACCTATGCAGTATCAGCGGTTCCGGTTCCCGCCTTTACCGTGGCGTCCACAACCGGTAACGCTCCATTCACGGTCCAGTTCACCGATACATCGACCAATTCACCCACAACATGGGACTGGACCTTCGGTGACGGCGGCACCAGTTCGGTAGAGAACCCCTCGTATACCTACGCGAATGCCGGTACTTATACCGTCTCGTTAACTGCAAGCAACGCAGTTGGCACCAGCACCAGTTCGTTTACGCAGAGCATTACGGTGATCGCTGCATCTGCAACACCTTTCGTGACCGAGCCCACCTATAATCTCGCGGTTACTCCCGCAGTTACCGCCCAAATCACCCAGATGGCAGCGGCGCAAGCCGCGGCAGCATCTCCGCAAAACCAGAACGATATCGGGACGGAGATCGGCAGCATTTTCGGTTCCAACGTTGTGGTTATCGTTGTCGGTGTAATTGCGGTCGTGCTGGTTGCTGTGGGAATCATCATACACCGCAAACGGAACCGGTGGGAGGAACTCGGCTAAATTATAGGAAGTGTAGTGTGCTGCAATCCTCATCCGTTTTATGGTTGAATAGGCATGGCCTGACCATAAATAATAGAAACTGGGTGAGGCTGCATTCCAGCAGAACCAGAATATTATCGTGGCTGCCAACGTCTGTTTTTTTAATTTTCGATAACGTTGGCGAACGTTTTTTAATAAAAAAATGTTTTCGTAGGTATTATTACCCTTTTTCACTAATCCCTGATATTTTATCAGAATACATGACAGTTGTTGGGCTTCTTCTCATGGTAAAAATCGCCAAGTACCCGATTATTGCTGGGGTTTACTGACAATGATAGAAACAATTAAAACCGTTGCCCCTCTATCGAGTGGATGAGCCAAGCCACGCCGAGTACCAGCAGGCTCGTTAAAAAAGTGCAGCGGGATTTACTGAACGATCACGGTCAGCGAGAATGTGGTCTCATTGCCGGTGACCGGTTCCCATGGGCGGAGGTACGTCGCATTGATCATCTGCGCCCCGCTTTGAACTGCCGTCATCTCCCAGATATGAGTCCCTCCAGATCCGATCAGTTTGCCGCTGGTATCTGATGGCACGTAGGTATCGTTGATGAGAGCAATCCCCGAAGACATCGTCAGGTTCCATGAATAGCCGGTGGTCGGGTTCTCCATCAGCATGAGAGAGATCATGTCGTTCCGGTTTACGGATATGGTCGCACCATTCAGGGTCTCATTCACGACAACATGATTCACCGGAGCGGGAGTCGCGGGCGGCTTCTGCGAGTTGGTTCCTCCTGCGGGGCCCTGCGGGCCAGTGTTCAGGCAGCCGGCAACGAGGGCAAGGAGCAGGATGATGATCCCCATAAGGGTAACAATCTGTTTCATGACTTCACCATATGCAAACTTCTTCACTTTACCTATGACAAGAAATTATTTATTATTTTATATAGCTACGAAAATTTTTGCAGTTTTCTCAAATCCGGCCATTTTGAAAGGAATAAACTTCTGCACCCAGTCATCAATACCGCCCGGTTCCGGATGAAAAAGTGCGAGTATTGCCTATAACGGTGCAATGAGTCGTGATGCAACCAGAAGCGCACCTATCCAGACGGCATATGCCCCGCCGAGACTCGGGAAGAAAGAAAAACGGTTCATGAGCATGTACAAGGCACACAGGAACACCAGAGTCGGGATCGCAAAATAAAATGCGGCAAGCACCAGCTGCTGTGTTAATGGTGCACCGGCATCTGAATACATAAAGACGAACGCAATGGTGGTTGTGATCGGCGCTGCCGCCAGAATGCCGCCGTACTTCGGGTCGATGGTCTGGGCAAGGAAGGTCACCCCGACAATTATGCCGCCGCCAACCACGAACTTGAGGAGCGTGTACAGATAATCCATACCTGATCGGATCATGGATCGTGCATACGGATAATCGCTCGGGTAGGTATGCTCCGGAAGGTCCTATCTAATGAGAACAGGGAATTCCTCATGGTTGGCAATCCAGCATAATTCTCGCATCCGGAGCACTCTGTCAGGATCATCAATACGCTTATCTCTTTCATCATCAGATTCACATCCGGAGGAAGTGACGACAATGAAAATTATCGGATTGATCGCCAGTCCCAAAGGGAAAGAGAGCAACACGCTCAGACTCGTCAATGGCGTTCTTGGAGGCGCACAAAAAGAGGGCGCAGAGACCGAACTCGTGGATATCTACAAGATGCATATCGAATACTGTACCGCCTGCGGCACCTGTTACGCGAAAGGGGAGTGCACGTTAATCGATGATTTTCCCGACCTCTTTGACAGGATGCTGAATGCAGATGGGATCGTGCTTGGCGCCCCCAATTATATCGACTCGGTGCCAGCGGCCATGAAAGCGGTTTTTGACCGTATGGCAGACGCCATCCACTGCCAGATGTTTTTTGAAAAGTACGGGTGCTCGGTCTGTACAGCAGGAGGCAGCAATTATACCGAGGTGATGGAGTATATGAACCGCACTCTCACCTCCCTTGGTGCGACCGTTGTCGGCGGCGTAGGGGCATCTGTCGGGATAGACCCGTCATCCCTCGGAAAGGCAGAGAAGCAGGCCGAGGAACTGGGGAAAAAGCTCGCAAAGTCGATTAAGGGCAAAATAAAATACCCCGAACAGGATGCGATCCACCAGCAAAAGCGGGAGTACTTCTGCCAGCTCGTGAAGTACAACAAAGACAAATTTGCCCATGAATATGAATGGTACGAGCAGATGGGCTGGATGAAGAAATAAGATACTGGAAGAAACCGGCTCTTCCGGCCCATTTTTTTCATCTATACGGTAATCAGATTAAGTTTATGATTTTTTGAGGGCGACGTTTTTATGTATCAGGTCCCTGTCTACCACGAAAGAATTCATGCGGGTGCCATAATTATTGAGGAGTATGTAAACTCAGGATATCCTTGGATCTCTTTTTATGAGACCTATCTCGGAAGTGTCGTAAAACCTGTTGATGCACTCCCGGTATCCATCCGACAGGTACATTAACCGGCCCCGGCAACGTTTCTTGAGATTGCAGATGGACACAAAACAGAAGATCATTATAGCTGTCCTCATGCTCGGCACGCTGATGGGATCGATCGACTCCACGATCGTTATTCTTGCTTTCCCCACCATTTCCGACTCACTGCATGCCGACTTCATCATCACGCTCTGGGTGATCCTGATCTACCTGCTGGTGGTTGCAGTATGCACCACCCAGCTCGGCCGGATTGGCGACATCTATGGCAGGAGCCGGATGTTCAATGCCGGCTTCGGGATCTTTACGCTCGGCTCGCTCTTCTGCGGCCTTTCCTCCACCATCAACCTGTTGATCTTTTCCCGCGGGATCCAAGCAGTCGGCGGGGCGCTCATGCAGGCAAACAGCGGCGCGATCATCGCCGACACGTTCCCGCCCAACGTACGGGGGACTGCATTCGGGTACCTCTCGCTGGGCTGGACGAGCGGCGCCGTGCTCGGCATTGTGCTGGGAGGTATCATCACGACCTATGTCGGCTGGGAATACATATTCTTCATCAACATCCCAATCGGTATTGTGGCAACCATCCTCGGTTTCCGTTACGTGACGGACAATCCCCGGGTGAACGCCAGCCTCGACATCCCCGGTATGATCCTGCTCGGCGCTGCACTCACGCTGATATCGTTCAGCGGGGTGGACTTCGCGACGGAGGGGACAGCGGTGCCAAACATCGTCGCGTTCTGCCTGAGCGTGGTCTTTATCGTGCTTTTCGTGCTCTTCGAACTGCGGACAAAACGTCCCATCATCGATTTCTCGGCACTGAGCAGCCGGATTCTCAAATATTCCATAATGGCGGCATTCTTCCTGAGTCTCGGGTACCTGTCGGTGATGTTTCTTATCACGATGTACCTGCAGGGTATCCGCGCCTTATCGCCTCTCGATGCCGCGCTCCTCCTCACCCCGGGATATATCGTGGGTAGCCTGCTTTCACCATACATGGGCAGGCTCTCCGATCGGTACGGAGCACGGGTGCTCGCGAGCTCCGGCACCATGTTGCTGATCCTTGCAACCCTCATTTACCTGACGCTCAAGGTCGATACCCCGCTCTGGGTGGTGCTGGTCGCCTCTGGCATCTCCGGTCTGGGGACAGCGATGTTCTTCCCATCCAACAACAGTGCCGTCATGGCAAACGCCCCGCAGGGTTCCTATGGCGGGATATCCGGTCTCCTGAGAACCGTGCAGAATATCGGGGTTCTGGGAAGTTTTGTGATCGCCATCGCCGTTTCCGCCGCCACAATACCCAGAGATGTGGCATTCGAGGTCTTCATTGGCACCACCAATCTCGTGGGCGGGGTTTCCAATGCGTTTATCGGGGGTATTGATGCCGCGTTCTGGGCATCGGTGATCATCATAGGGATTGCCGGTGTACTCTCCTGGATGCGGGGTCACGAGACCCGGGGGATGGCACCTCAAGCGTGAAAAAACCATTCACCTGCGACCGTTCCCCCTGAGAAGATGATCTCAAAAGATCGTACACCCGCATCATTTCATCGTGGGGAAAGCAAGGGAAGTTCCCCTGCTGCCGCCGTCACTCGTTGAACTTCTTATACAGGCGGTTTGCCACGAACTGGAAGATCAGGATGAAGATCACTAATATGCAGATATCCAGCAGCGGCGAATAGAGCGATTCCCCGGTATACGCATACTGTATCATATCGTTCCCATACGTGAGCGGGGAGAAAAGTGCAATCTCCTGGCCGATCTGCGGCATGGCCGATATCGGGATAAAGACACCGGAGATGAAGATGAGTGGCAACCGGAGCGTGTTGAGCATAGACATCACCTCTCCGACGTTCTCAGTGGGGTATGCAGCAAACAGGGTCCCGAGCGTCGCAAAGCAGAATGCAGTTAATGCCATGGCAATGACGAGGATCGGCACATTGACGATCGACGTACTGAACAGGATCACACCCACCACAAGTGGAAGACATGCAATACCAAGGCTGTAAAGGAAACCACTCAGGCTCTCGCCGAACACCAGCGAATGGAGCGAGATTGGTGCCGATAGCAGCCGGTCGAACGTCTTTACCCGCCGTTCGATAGGGATCGATACCGGCTCGATCGACGATGCAGAGAAGAGGAGGGTGATCGCGATCAACCCCGGTATCAGGGTGCCGGGCGGGGCATTCTTCCCGATGGCAAAGGCAAGGAACATGAAGAGCGGGAAAAGGATACCAGATACAATGATGTTGGGCTTGAGATAATAGATCCGCATGTCCTTCTTGGCGATTGCCCATGCGGCAGACATCTCCCGGGAGAGCCGCTCCATCCGTCCCTCATGATCAGTCAATGGCATGGACGGTACCTCCTGAGCGCTGCAGGCCGGTCAACCGAATGAACACGTCCTCAAGACTCGGCCCAAGCGTCGTGATACTGATCACCTTGAGATTGTGGGAGCGGGCATATACCATCACGGCATCGATTACCGCTGACGGATCTTCAGTATATAACTTGAATTTGTCACCAGCTTTGCGAGCATCGTTCACTGTCGGAAGCCGGCGGAGGTCATCCAGCTGGTCGGCAGAAGTGCGGTCAAAAGAGAACTCGATCGACTGTACACTCTGGATCGTCTTTTTCAGCATTTCCGGTGCGTCGATTGCGGCAATGTGGCCTTTATTGATGATTGCCACCCGGTCACACATGACATTTGCCTCCTCGATATTATGTGTCGTCAAAAAAACCGTCACGCCTTCGCGGATGAGATCGGTAATCACGTCCCGGATGATGATGTTGCTCTCGACATCGAGCCCGGATGTGGGTTCATCAAGGAAGAGCAGGCGCGGGCTGTTGACCAGCCCCATCGCGAGCGTCAACCGTCGCTTCATCCCCTTGGAAAAACCGTGAGCGAGGTCATTGCGCCGATCATATAACCCAAAGAGGGTCAGAAGCTCGGCGGATTTTTTCTCCCGCTCGCTTCTCCCCACATGGTAGAGTTCTGCCGAGAACATCATGTTCTGCCACGCAGTCAGGTCATCGTACACATTTGAGTTCTCGGATACGATACCCATGGACTGCCGTGCGGCAATGGTATCGTGCTCGATATCATGCCCGAAGATGGTTGCCGTACCCGAGGTCGGGTTGGATATACCCGTCAGAATACGGATGGTGGTGGTCTTTCCGGCACCATTGGGGCCTAAAAAACCAAAGGTCTCTCCTACACCCACCGAGAAACTGATATCATTGAGAGCCGTGAGAGAGCCGAATTGTTTGATGATATGAGAAACTTCAATTGCGTTCATGCGATCTATGAAGATGTTATCAGGAAATGTTAAATATTCTTTCCATTTACCAGATACAACCCTCGCAGGTCATCATGGATCGGTCAATAAATTCCCAAGGCACTTTTTAAAAAAATGCACCGGGTAATGGCAGCCTTCAGTTCGGCAAGGTTGCGGAAAATACAAGGTTTTCTAAAAAGCCAGGATCACCGTAGGTTTTCATTCCTGCGAAACAGGAGATCCGCCCGGGTTCTTCAGGAGGTAAATAATGCGCTCGATCACTTCCGGGTTCCGGGGGAGCCGGATGTGACAGTACTGGTCGCGGCAGGTGATGAGCGCTGCCGGATCGGCTGGCAGGATGGTCAATTCGGCACCGGGAAGGACAGAATCTGAATGTGGCACGATACCATCACCGGCACAGGTCATCCGCCATCCGCCATCCTCCTGAAGCTCATAAGTCATGCCGCCAAAAGAGGGAAAAAAGTGCGGGGTGCTGGTACGGTTTTCTGCACAGATGAGACGGTAGGAGATGTCCCGGCGGAGCCCGGCCTTCCTGAGTGTTTCCATCGTACTGCTCCCGGGGCGAAACTCCTGGACAATTCTGTCAGCTGCCGGATCGAAACCCCGGGGAACAAAAATCCCGGAAAGTTGTTCGATAATCGCCGGGCCTATCCCCGGGCGGTTGAAGAGCTCTGCAAGGGCAGACCCGTTATTGGGTGGGCCGATGCCGATGAGCTGGCGCACCGGTTCGTGGCGTGAATTACCGTCGTTAACTTCAAGGAGATACCGTGCGATGCACGTACCCATCGAGTGGCATACCAGATCGATAGACCCGGTATATCTGTATTCCCCCCGCATACGGGTGATGTAGTCCTGCAGGCAGCTGGCGATCTCTTCAACGGATGAGCCGGTCATGGCCGCATGATCGAAATTCCAGAACGGTATCCTCTCCTGTTCAAGGGAGGGTACAAGGCGGTTCCAGATACCCGGATGGCTCCGCCAGCCATGGACAAGCACCACCGGAACACCCTGTAGAGTCACGGGTATGAAATATGATCCGTAATACCATAGAGATTTGGGAATTATCTTTCCCCGCAATCATCCTGACACCTGCAAGAAACACGAACCGGTCTTAACGATGCCACTTGACGTTCAGCCATGCCCGGCATCATTTTATAGGGTGAGATGTCAGTGTTCATCATGAGAGTTCTTCTTTTTGTGCTCATCATCACCGTCTCGGTTTTCGTGGCAGGTTGTTCATCCCCTGCATCATTATCCAGACAAACTCTCAACCTGAATGAACAGGCATCGTTTGAAAACGGGGGTTATACTTTCGGTGCCTCAATCAGCCATCTTGATGTGAAGGATAACAACCAGACGATAGATGTAACGATGACCGTGATAAACAACGGGAACCAAGGGACTACACTTGCCGTCTATCCGACCCTGATCGATCCTGTTGGCGAGGAATACCCCGGATCTGAGATCTTCTTCAGCCAGATCGCCCCCGGAAGAACCGTAACGCAAAGCGGGACGATCTCCCTCCCTCCCGGGGCATATGATACACTCAAACGGAACGCAATCCTTCATGTCCGGTTTCAGGGGGCAACCCCGGTACCGTACGAGGCCTTCTGGGCTATCGATTTTACCAATCTGCCAAAATAATTTTTGTGCATAGGATGGATGTAATTTTTATATTATTGCTTTGCCATTGTTTTGCTCCTGCCGTTACGGGCATTACCACAATGCAATAGGGTCGCCTCTTCCTGTTCAGCGCAGGAACTTTTTCGATAAAAATGAGTTATTTTTACTTATGTTTGAATTATTTTACGTCTTCCCCAAGTGCTTCCCGGCTCCGCATCTGGTAAAGGACCATGGGATCCATCTCCCGGTACTCATCTGGCGCCGTCCGCATGATGACATTTGTAATCCCGCTGTTCACGATCATCTTCGAGCAGAGAAAACACGGCCAGATCTGGGTCAGCGCTTCGGTATCCACATCAAACCCGGCAAGATAGAGCGTACACCCCCTCGCCAGTTTTCCCGCCTGAAGGAGCGCGTTCATCTCCGCGTGGACACTCCTGCACCGCTCGTAATTCGAACCTGACGGGATATTGTGTTCCTTTCTCCAGCACCGGTTGAGCTCCGTGCAGTCCATCTGCTTGCGCGGCGCGCCGGTATAACCGGTAGACACAATGGTGTGGTATTCATCGACAATGATCGCACCAAAGTTCCGCCGCAGGCATGTACCCTGGTGTGCACACCGGAGTGCAAGGTCGAGGAAATAGTGGTGCCGGTTTGTCCGCATTCATGAAAATATAGCAGAGCCCGGTATTAAAGAAGCATGGTCTGGAAACTACAGGTACCTGCAGTAAACAGTACGCCATGCCCCATATGATTCCCAGAAAGTACGAGAAAATTCACTAAATAAGATTCATGCCACAGAAACTGTAATCCCCGATTTGAACTGAACGAATCGCAAGGATTCGGATTTTCGACGTCGTAAACCAAAATCTGCAGAAAGGAACGGATGCGAATGAAAATGAAGTCGTTGCACGATTATTCTGGTTCCGGCCCCATGGTAAAACGCCACATGCAGAACATATCCGGCGGATGGGGATCCGGCGGTGCAAAAAGACATTCTACCTGGATACGCGGATCGACCTCATGACAGAAACCGGAGAACTCCGCCTGGTGCATCCAGCGGCAGATGTATTCCCCAAGGCCCCGGCGCAGACGTGCCTCCTGGGTCGGGCATGAGGGAACCTTGATGATCACTTCATCCGGGAATTCTTCGATAGAATACCCGACAATCATCGCCCATGGAAAATACCGCAGCGCCCGGACAAAACCTTTCAGGCCTTTTTCGGTGATACAAAACCGTTCAGTGATATCTTTTGCTGCCATAGACGCAACACGTCCCCAGACCTGTTCGTTGATCTTCTCAGCGGTCTCCTGACTGAACCGGTCCGCAGTATAGATGAACCAGAATGCATCAATTACGCGGTAATGCCAGAGAAGAAATTCAAGATAACGGCGTTTCTCCTCTTCATTCATTGAATCAAAAATTTCAAGGTTCATGTCACCCATCCCACACAACCGCCATATTTACTATATGAGCATGCGATAGCAGGCCACAAGAATTTAGTGTTCATCTGAAATACAGCCTGAAAAAAGCCGTCTTCCCGGAGAATTTTTACAGTGGCGTCGTCCTTTTTTTACTGGCCAGATCCATCATGTTGCCGGCCCCGTAAAATCACTCATAGTGCATTGCCGTTCCCGGATACTCTCCTTCAGCAGGGTAGTCTCCCGGATAAACCTTGGCATCGGAAGCGTGAATCTGGAGGAGAGAGACAACAGAGCTGAACGAATGTCTTCAAATTCTGTTCCCGGCAGTCGCAGTGCATTTCTCACGTTCTCCCGGACATTGAATACCCCCATTGGCATGTAGCCCGGCAGGGCCTCCCGCAGGATGATGGCACCTGCCTGAAGGTGTTCGCGTGCGAGTGCTTCGAGCACCGCCATTTTGCATGAGTAATAACACCCGCCAAGGGGGGAATACCCGGTCTTTTTCCGGTGCCCTTCATAATCGGAGAAGATGTATTCCTCGTTTCCCAGTACATGAAGGAACGCCTCGGTCCATTCATATTGCCAGCCGGTTGGCATCAGGAGAACCGCATAGTTGTTGTGCAGGCTTGAGAATTCATGGAGTCGACAGCCATCGATAACCGGATTTTTTTTCACTTCCCTGAGGAACTTATCGGCGATCATCGTATCACAGGCCGTGATCGACCAGCGGGTAGGGACCAGGTGCCGGTTGCGTTCCCGGCCCATGGTCCCGGCCGAGAATGCTTTCTGGATTGTGGAGAACGGGAGTCCACCTGAATGCAGGTCAGTGATCGCATCACGGGCAGGAAGGTCCGTATCATAAAACACTTTCTCAAGGTGAGGATCCCATCTTCCGCTCTCGATCTCGAACTGTTCAAGAGGGGCGCTTGGACCAAAGGGGGTGTGCTCTTCCGAGAATGACGTGCCGGCCGGCGTGCGAACAAATGCCGCCTGACTCTCGATCGAACCGGCTGCAAGCGCGATATCCTGGAGCTTTCCTACAAATCGGTTGTCAATGTCACCGGCATTCACATGATACATGCCCCGGACAAGATTCATCCGGTACCCGATGATCTCTTCCTGCGTCCTGTTATCCGCTATCCATGACTCCGGCCGGTCCATGACCGAGGTATCCCCGTGAATGGGCGAAATCATCGGGCCGGCATACACGTCAGGGTAATTCCAGCTCCCGATGAAGACCGAAGGGGGGGTGCTCCCCGTCATCTCTTTCCCGACAGCAACCGATCTCATCTGCATCGTGGATGAGGTCAGCTGCCGGAGGTATGCACCTTTGCCGATAATCATAATCCGAAAAAAAATCAGCCGGGTATATTAAAGAAGTATAGTGTGCGGGGAGAAAGTGAAAGGATTGGAAAATGGACAACCGGTTATCAGGTCAAGTTATTTTCCGGATGTCAGACAACGGGTCTTTACTCTGATCCATACGTTGATGGTTCCTCACACTAATGATATATAATAACGGAGTTGTTTGGATTACTACTAAAAACCAGAAGAAAGGGGATAGTAATGATTTTGACCCCAATGCAGTAAACCCGGACGGGACCCCTCTTGTCCGTGTACGGCTGCCAAAAAAATGGAACAATGAGATGTTTGCCTCCGCAGATCTGATGACGGGGGCTAACCACATCCGCGTGCGGTGCTTTGACGGTGTTACCCGCATGGGCAGGATCAAGGGAAAGATCAAAAAGCGGGTATGGATCCGTGAAGGAGACACCCTGATTATCACGCCCTGGTCGTTTCAGGATGATAAATGTGATATTATTTACCGGTACCTTCCCCCACAGGTTGACTGGCTTCGGAAAAACCGGTACTTATAATCTTTTTTCCTTATCAGAACATTTCACCCCCGGAAAGGCCTCCATTTCAGGGACTATATAAACGTTTTATGGTCTCCCGATTGACTGGACTCAGTCCAAAAGACGGGTGCGTTCCCTTTTTATCCGCGAAACCGGAAACAACAGAAACAAACAGTTGTAATCCTGAAAAGAACAGAATAAAAAATCAGTGCGGTGTTCATTCATTTTTAATCAGAAGAATACCTGAGCCGGATGGCATCACAGTATTTGCTAAAAAAATCACGAATGGGATTTTCATGTTTAATGTCCCTGTGGATATTCATGCCAAATCCTGTCATGAACCGGGCATCACTTCATCATCTCTTACATCCTAGAGTACTTGCGTAGATATGCAGACAAACGAGAAGAAGATCCGGATAATCCGCGACAAATTAAGCCGTATCGGTATCGGGGAGCGCGGACTCGATGATGATACAATCCTGGCATCCTACAGCCTCAATTCCTGCGGGCAGCTATGCAGTATACAGAAAAGCCCCATCCCCACCTTGCCTAATACTGAAAAAACGGATCCCTCTCTCCCAAGATAACGATTTTCAACTGCCGTATTATGGGGATACCTGTCCCTTTTCAGTCACGGGGTGTTTGGTACCACGACGTTCTGTTTCAGAACTGCGCACACCGAAAACCGTTCATGCGGCTATGCAGAGTTTCTTATGCCGGCACAGCATGTGTATTATAACAGTTAATAAACTGTATGAGAACTACCATGTATGGATCAAATTTTGGCGGCCGCGGTCAAAGGGATTTCGGCCCACGTGAAATGACAAAAGTGACCTGTTCCGACTGCGGAAAAGAGTGTGAAGTACCGTTCAAACCGACCGAGGGCAGACCCGTGTATTGCCAGGATTGCCTGCCAAAACACCGGAAACCCCGGTTCTGATTGCATCAATTCTTACATTTTTTATTTTTCGTTTATTTTCTCAACTTGGTTCCGGAGAGAGATCCGCAATTGCCGGGTTTCAAAACATCCGGCGCATGAACACCCTTGTTAACGGATAAATTTCATCGGGGGGTCGGGTAAAAATTGGTGCGATCTTTTATTTTACCTAAGAATCTGCTATGGTGCCAGACCGAACTCAAGTGCAATAAGGATGATGATCACCCATTCCAGAAAATTGGAGCGCTGGATGCGGACTTCATCAGAGCGCATAGAGTACTACTCCCGAATGACCTTGATTTTCCGGTACACGCTCTCGCTCCACTGCCGCTCCTGACCATCTTCAGTGCTGCTGCAGAGATCCGTGCGTACTTCCCGTCTTCGGCCACTTTGATTATGAACGAAGGATAACATAAATCCCTATTCTCATGTCTCCTATGTCCCTTTATCAGGGCCGTTGCAGACCCCAAAACACCCATGCACCACGAGAACAAGACATGAAGTAGTTCTCATTGCCAGAAGATGGAGAATAATCTATATCCCGTTTCCGCGGTTATTTATATCCCATAACATCCAATCACGATAGAGACACTGTATGAGTGCCGGACTATTTCCCATATTAATGGTGGTGACCATCGGGCTCATTGCCGGTTCGGGCATTGGACTTGGAATCGGTTACCTGACTGGAAAACAGAAGGCAACTTGGGCAGAGATGACCAGAAATGAGAGATTAATCTCCGGTGTGCTGGTGGTCATCTCCTCGGCAATTGTTATTGGCGGACTTGCCTGGCAATTTCTTTTGCAATAACCGGCCGGGATTTCTATTATGATCTGAAGCGTAGGACAAGGAGCGTGCATGACAGAAACGACAATCTTTTACTTCACCGGTACCGGCAATTCTCTCAAGGTGGCTAAAGACATCGCTGCCGGCTTGTCTGATACAAAACTTATACGCATCTCAAGAAAAAACCTCCAAAATACCGACAGGGTTTATGCCGGAACCATCGGTATTGTTTTCCCTGTCTATTTTTCCGGCCTGCCGCATATGGTACGGCAGTTTGCTGAAAACATCCGGGTGGACGAGACATCATACGTGTTCGGTGTCGCCACGTATGGCGGAATGCTCGGCATCGCTTTTGATCAACTGGTAACGAGCCTCGGAAAAAATCGTATCCTTCTCTCTGCCGCATTTGGGGTTCTCATGCCAGGGAACAACCAGGTGTTGTACCCACCCATCCCTGTGCCGGAGCAACAGGAAAGGTTCCGTAAAGAACGAGATGCAGTCGCGGAAATTATCAAAAAAGTTGGCGCCAAGGAAAATATTTCCCCAAAACCAGTAAATTTTATCATTCACAGTCTCCTTTGCGGCTTTTACTCGTTGCTGAAACCGAACGAGCGGAGCCGGCATTTCCATGCAGATGAGAATTGCAACGGCTGCGGAACCTGCTCACAGATCTGCCCAGCGGAAAATATTACGATGCATGATAAAAGACCGGTGTGGCATCACTGGTGCGAATACTGCCTTGCCTGCATGCAGTGGTGCCCGATGCATGCGATCCAGTATGCGAACAAGACGCAGAAAAGGGGACGGTATCATCACCCGGATATTGGTGTGAGGGAACTCTATCAGCATGACGATGCCAGATAGTCCCAGAGGAAACGGTGCTCAATGGAAACCGGTCTTTTTATACAAGGAATTATCATCGGGATTGCTCTTGCCGCGCCGGTAGGTCCTATCGCTCTCATCTGCATCCAGCGGACGCTTGCAGAGGGGCGGTTTCATGGCATTATATCGGGTATCGGGGTTGCAACTGCTGATGCATGCTATGCCGCTGTTGTGGTGTTCGGTCTCGCCCTCATCTCAGATTTTCTCATCGCCCGCCAGTGGTTTTTCCGGCTCTTTGGGGGGATTGTGCTTATTGGTGCCGGCATACGGATAGTCTTATCCACACCGCCGGATACAATTGTAAAACCGGAACATGAATCATTTGTCCGGGATTATTACACCATGCTTGCTCTGACAATCGCAAATCCGCTCACAATCTTGTTTTTCACCATAATTATTCCGGGATTCAACGTTGTGGTTGGCGGAACCTCATCTGTTTCCCCGGCCGTGTTTGTGATCGGCGTGTTTATCGGTGAAGTTTTGTGGTGGGTATTTCTCTGCGGAACTCTCGGATCCGTGCGCACGTACCTGAACCAAGAGCACCTCTCCCTGATAAACCGGCTCGCCGGGCTCTTTATCGCCAGCTTTGGCGCGGTGATGATCGCATCTCTCGTAATCTTCGGTGGCATCTGATAACTACCGGACAGCATCGTGCAGGCAAACGGGATTTGTCAACCTTGGCTCGTCCTAACATAAAGGGTGCATGAATGACTGGTGCCCCCATCAGTAGCCGGCTATTAAGGGAGTTTATACAGGAGCATTGTCTCCATTTGAAAAACCTGACGAAGGCCGTACAACAATCCATTATTAATTTTAAAATAGTTCACACATAACACTATTAAGAACAAGAACCAATACCGGGTGAGGATACACCCTTATGCCGGCAGACATCCGGGACCGGGCAGCAGATGCATTACTGGTCCTGATCCCACTCTATCATAAAAATGTGATGAGGGCCAAACACACATTTAGCGGTCTGCAGATTGCGCAGTACCACGTGCTCGGCGTACTCATGAAACACGGGACGCTGCCGATGTCGGAGATCGGGCAACGGCTCTATATCTCCCGGCCCTACATGACTGCACTTGCCGATTCGCTTATTGCCGGGGGGCTCGTGGAGCGGCTGCCCGATCCCTGCGACCGCCGTGTAATCAACATTGCTATTACGGAGAAAGGTAAAAAACACCTCCGGCATTCCGTCACGCTCTACAAACATGATCTCAAAGACCGCCTTGCCCTGCTTGACACTCAGGATCTCAATATACTCTGTACTACAGCAGAAGAGTTGCAGCGAATCCTTGCTAAAATCCCCTGATGAGGAGATAATGAGATTGACTCCGTTGACGAGCAAAACGTGGTATTTATCATCAACAGGGGCGATGGAGGCATGAACGGACAACCCGGGATCGCCCCAGCAGCAGATGCCTGCAGCTCAAATGGGAGCGAGAACATCATCCACATCGATCATATCACGAAGATCTTTGAGGAGAAGAAGAGGAGGGTGGTCGCAGTCAATGATATCTCGTTTGATGTCCGTCAAGGGGAGATCTTCGGGCTCCTGGGGCCAAACGGCGCTGGAAAGAGTACCCTCATCCGTATCCTGACCACGCTGTTGAGGGCGACCTCAGGGACGGCCTGTGTGGGTACCTTCAATATTGCAACCGACCCTGAAAAAATTCGCTCGATCATCGGTGTCTGCCCTCAGAACAGTACGCTCGATATCGAGCTCTCTGCGTACGACAATCTGGACTTCTACGGTAAGTTGGAGAATGTCCCTGACGAAATTCTCCCGGACCGTATCTGGGAACTTCTGGAAATGAGTGAGCTCACCGATCGGGCGAACGCGAGAGTCCAGACATTCTCTGGCGGTATGAGACGGAAGCTCGAGATCGTCCGGGCGTTCATCCATAAACCCCTTATTCTCTTTCTTGACGAGCCGACCATCGGGCTGGATCCCGAGGCCCGCCGGGAGGTCTGGCAGCAGATTGCTAAACTGAACGCGGCGAATACGACGATTATCCTGACCACACACTACATGGACGAGGCAGAGAAGCTCTGCGGGAGGATCGCATTTGTTGACCGGGGCCGGCTCATCGCACTGGACACCATGGAGAACCTGCGAAAGCTGATTCCCGCAGGTGACCTGATCGAGATCGGGGCGGAGAAGATGGACGAACGTGCAGTCCAGGCGATCCGGGAAAACAGCCTTGTCAATGCTGTCAATGTCCTTGAACAAAAAGTGACGATATCGGCGACCAATGGCAGCAGCCTGCTCCCGGCACTCCTCGCGATCTTCGACCGGTTCTCCATTCCAATCATCTCCATATCGATTCGTACCCCGTCGCTTGAGGACGTCTTCATCTATCTCACCGGCAAGAAACTCGATGATGGAAGCGGGGGTGTTCCGGCGTCCGGACCCCGCGGGAGGAGACCACCATGATACGGGGTGCGGTTGCGATCTTCAAACGTGATTTCAAAAAATTCCTGAGTAACCCATTTGTTGTCGTCATGACGCTCCTGATGCCGATCATGTACCTGGTGGTTTTCGGGAACGCGATGGGTGGAACGATCAGTTATATCCCCATCGGGGTTGTCCAGGAAGGGCCGCCGTATAACAATACCCCCCTCTTTCTTAACTCCGTCCCCATGCTCAGCCATTACGGCCAGCCGGACAATTATCCGCGGCTGTTTGACGTGAAGGTCTATCCTTCGGAATCGAGCGCCAAAAACGATCTCACCGAAGGGAAACTTGAAGGGGTGGTGGTCTTTCCCTCTGAGGTATCCAGCGATCATGCGGTCCGCCTCTACCTTGACAGCTCGGATTCCATTATGCCTCCGCTGATCGAGTCTGGCGTGAGTTCTGTCCTCGTTCAGCAGGGCGCGCAGAATCCCGTTCTGGTCGACAAGATTTACGGGGATGTCCATTACCTCACGTTCTTTGGTATCGGGATCATCATGATGGCGATCTTCACGTCAACCATGTTCGGGGGCGGGATCGCACTCATCAAGGACCGTGAGAATGGGATCCACGAGGGGTATCTCGTTACTCCCGTCCAGCGATCAAGTATTATTCTGGGCATAATCTCCAGCGGCACCATCCGGGCATTCTTTGCGGGGTTTGCTATTTTCTGGATCGATCTTCTTATCACCGGCATCATTATCCAGAGTATCCAAGCCTTCCTGCTGGTTATCCTAGTAATCTTCATCGCATGTATCGGGGTGACCAGCCTAGTGGTCTCCTTTGCCTCGCGATTCTCCGCCCAGCAGGAATATGCCTCAACGGTTGCCTTCATCAACCTCATCCTGTTCATGACCTCAGGAGCTTTTTACCCGGTGCTCGGAATGCCGGACTGGCTGCGCTGGATCACTGTTATCAATCCGGAGTATTATGGGATACATGCGTTGAGAAGCATCATCCTCCGGGGACAGGGACTCGATGTGATCGGCATTGATCTCATTGCGCTCCTGATATTTTCGACGACAATGATCATCCTCGGTATCGTCACGTACCGGCGGACCCTTGAATAAGGCAGGTAAAGGAAATGGGACACCCCAAAGTAGGCGATGAAAAGCAGCAGGCTGAACCGGCCAAAGGAAACCGGCCGGGTATATCCTGTTATGAAAATATATACCAAAAATTGCAACCATTAACTAAGCTTTATTCGAGATTTTCGAGGAACTGCATGAACGGCGATAATCCACAAGTGACCTCAACAGTCCATCGGGGTGCATCAGGAATTTTATCCGGTATCTTCC